>SKED01000406.1_pt1 | contig 49633 bp, 51 predicted proteins | sample 4826651 | NCBI WGS metagenome assembly SKED01 (sample SAMN11008818, study PRJNA524170) | human gut metagenome | biome: Human fecal sample; material: Feces; isolation source: fecal sample from pouch patient p19 | host: Homo sapiens | place: Israel: Tel-Aviv | collected 2016-06-28 | reverse complement strand
ACAGGCAGGGTGTTGGCACACCCGTTCACTGACTCCGCCGGAGTCTTACTGCTTACAACTCCGGCTCGGTCACCCCCTCTGACGCTGGAGGCCGCTGGCGTATCATTATGGTCTTTCCCGCCACAATTCTGGTTTGCCAGACCGCCCACTGGGGCTTGCCGGGAAAGGAACGTACCTGTTATGCTGGGTATTCGGTTGTCAAGGTGCAGGAAAGCTCACTTACGAATGCTTTCTGGCGAATACATCAAGGATACTTTGAAGAATTTGTTGTGTCTCTATTGGTTGTAAGGGGATGATTTTTCGTAAGGTCATCTCTTGTGTCGGGGTTAAATACCTGTGCCTGCTGCGTGGCTCGTATGTAATGTAAACGCCGCCATATCTTCCCGGCATAGTTATAATAGAGTACTTCCCTTTCATCCGACTTAAATCCTCATAGATTGTCCGAGTGGTGACGCCTAATTCGCATGCTAAATTAGGAACTGTTTCATAATTGCGTTGAAAAACAATATCCCAAATAGCCGCTTGGCGCTCATCCGGACTCATTTTCTTTCCTCCTTTTTTCGCCTAAATTCAGTATAGCTGTATACCCTGAAGATTTTCTTCAAGTTTAGCGATTTAAAGCTCTAGCTTTTTTGAGAACAGGGTTATCTGGACATTGAAGTTCTATGTTCTCGAACTAAGCGTATACAGTTACACAACAAAAAATGCCCGTTTGTCATGCGAATTCACATGACAAGCGAGCAAACATTATTTCTTATTGTTTCTCATTATTTATTGTGATTTGATATGAAATTTACGCTACTGCAAAAGTTAATTGGATATTTCCGCTCCAGCTCTAAATAGCATTAAATACTGTTTTAGCCAACTTCTTCACCCTTAACACGGTTCTTGCTACCTTTGGTTCTGGGCATAGGATGATACCTCCGATAAAATTATGTAAGATTTGAGATTGGTATAACACTACGGGAATGAGACGGTAATTTTTCTTAGAAAACAGATCCACTGACCGAATTTTGAATATTTATCAGACCAATTTGAGGCTGTATATTCAGCTCTTTTACAAACGATATTTCACCTTTCTTTTTCAGCTCATCGTTCCCTTTTGTCGTTAAAATATATCCTGATATTCCTGCATCTGGTTCCACTTTTTTTATATATTCAACACCCTCAAGTTCTTCCATATAAGCATCATACTTTTCTTTTGATATACCCAATATGTGCTCATCAATAAACTGTTCTTTCTGAATCGTTCGTAAGAGTGCCTTATAATAATCCAAACTGCCGTCAAGTCGTTTGCGTGGAATATACGGCTTTTTAATATCCGGCAGCAGTAACGTCTCACCATCTACACACATACCAGTGATATATCTTTTATAAATATAAGAAAAAACAGTATTTTTGCTGCAACTCCACTTTTGAGCCGCTTCATCAATAGTAATCATCAGAAGCCTTCTTTTTTTATTTGAACTCTCTCCGCATCTCAGCCACATCACTGTGTTGCCTGCCGCCCACCACGTAGAGGTGTGCAAAGTTTCGAGCGGCAAAGCTGTGAGAACTCTCCCACAGCCTTATATTATACTAAAAACCAGTGTTTTCAAGGATTGCAAGCAAATATACAACACCGCAGTCAAACAATCATCTATGCTTAAATACAGAGATGATTACAATGAAAACACAGCTCAAGAAATCTGCAGTCCTTAAAACTATTCCCTCGAAAATAGGTGCTTACCTTCATAAAATCGATGCTGATCCACAAGAAGATGATTCGGATTTTGACGACGAGGAATGGATGAACCATCCAACAAAGCCATCTCTTGCCCACGTCATCCTTGATCTGCTGCTCTCCCCTACATACCGATTGCCCAGAACTGTGAACGCAATTCGAATCTATAGAGACCGGAACTGTTTCCCAATTTGCCCTCGGTGCAAGATGGTCATCAAATACGAGTATTAATCTTATTGCGGCAACTGTGGGCAATGCCTCGACTGGTCAAAACTGGAGGATGCAGAGGAAGTTTTCATAGGTTGGAGTGGCGTTGAGGACGACTAACCGTCTCGCTATGCCACATCATTTTGATGTATGCCACCAAGATGCCAATCCATCCGCCCATCGTATTACCGAACACATCATCGAACTTTGCGATACCGAGTCCCGTAATATACTGGGTCGTCTCGATTGCCATAGATATCACGAAGGGAATCAGCAACACCCACCTTTTCTGAAACCACCTATACAGCCCTGTCCCCAGTGGTATGAACAGCCAGATGTTATTGATGACCCCCACTCTCACAGATTGCTCTTTCAAGAACTTCCCCGCATAGGAAAAGAGGACAAAGTTCGTTCTTGCATCCCCTGACTCCCGAAACATCAGTGTTTCATAAAGAATGAAAGCCACATAAACCATCGTCAGTACTACGCTCAAACTCTTTGGAAGAACAATCATCAGCAAACAGACAACGCAGCCAAAAACAACCACCATGCATGGGAAACCATTCAGAAGATTGTCCACACACGGCATAACGTTGCCGTTTCTGTCAAGCAAAAGGCTCACCTTGCCACTACGTTTGATGCCGTACTGCCCTTTAGATAATGCCTTTGGACTGCCATTCACATCAAAATACATATCCGTATCTGCTGTGCCATCTCTATGATAGGTACGTTTGAGGATGGTATAGCCTGCGTTGGTAGGGGCAGGGTTGCAATCTGCGTCAAGATAGGTGATCTGACTGATATATCCTTGCTCGTTGCGCTGGTATAACTCGCCATACTGACCAAGCAAAGACCTCACAGGATTCCCTTCTGTGTCAAAATACTGCTCACCGACAACAGTTCCATTCTCATCACGCTGATATGTCTTACTTGCATACCCCAATGAAGTACATACTGTATGACCGTCTTTATCGAGAAATGTCAAACTAGTGTTCTGGCCTTCAGTATTAAACTCACGACGAAGCCCATAGTATTCACCGACGCACTGTACCTGCTGTCCGTTCAAATCGTAGTAGAAATCATCGGAAGCCCTGCCATCATCCTGCGTTCTGACAATAGTAGAGTATCCGGCACTGAGTATTATCGGATTACCTTCGGCATCAAGATATGTGATGACCGTACTCGTTTCATCGTATTCATACGATAATCCGTAATAATCGTCATATCTTGCCACTGGGTCTCCGTTTGCATCAAGATAACGTTCTTCTACAACTCGGCCGTTGTCATCCTGCATTCTACACACGGTCGCATAGCCCATATCAATAGCTTCTGTGATTACTCCATCAGGATTTACATAGCTTGTGCTGGTCACGCTTCCTTCTACGGTTTCTCGGATGCTCAACTCTGAGGCAGTGTATCCTGCATCGTGGTCAACATCCGCATCAGGCAACAACGCCAAGCTAGACAGAAGAACCACAGATGCAATCAGCAGGATTCCGCATCCTCGTTTCAGGTTTGCGCTCAAACTCCGTAGCCTCTGCTCTTGATAGTCTCCACAACCTGAGACACATACTTCTGGCAGGTATCGTGGTCAGGGGCCTCCACCATCACACGCACAACAGGCTCCGTACCAGATTCACGGACAAGGATACGGCCAGTGTCACCCAGTGCTTCGGCTACAGCCTTGACTGCTGCCTGCACTGCTTCGTCATCCTGTGCAGCTTTCTTGTCGGTCACACGGACGTTTTCCAGAACCTGCGGGTAAATCTTCAGGGGCTCAGCCAGCTTGCTCATGGGCAGTTTCTTGGCAAGCATTACTTCCATCATCTTCAGGCTGGTCAGGATGCCATCACCGGTGCTGGCGTACTTGGAGAAGATGATGTGGCCGCTCTGCTCACCGCCGATACGGCAGCCGTTCTTAGCCATATACTCGTAAACATACTTGTCGCCCACAGCGGTCTTAGCGTAGCCGATGCCCTGCTCGTCAAAAGCCTTGTACAGACCGAAGTTGGACATGACCGTAGTAACGACGGTATTGGTCAGAAGTTTGCCACGCTCCTTCATGTAGCAGCCGTAGATGTACAGAATATGGTCGCCAGTGATGACATTGCCCTTTTCATCCACACACAGGCAACGGTCAGCATCGCCGTCATAGGCAAAACCAACATCCAGACCCTTCTCCACTACAAACTTTTGCAGACCCTCAATGTGGGTAGAGCCGGCATTGTTGTTGATGTTCAGACCGTTGGGCTGTGCATTGATGACATAGGTATCAGCTCCCAGAGCATCGAACACAGATTTAGCGATGTTCCAGGAACTGCCGTTGGCGCAGTCCAGACCAACCTTGACGCCCTTGAAAGAGTAGATGCCCAGAGAAATCAGGTAGCCCATATAACGGTTTCGGCCGGCCACATAGTCCACCGTGCAACCGATATGCTCACGGTGTGCAAAGGGCAACTCCGGCCAATCCTTATCGAACACGTGAAGTTTGCCGTCGATGTAATCCTCGACTAACAGCAAGATTTTCTCCGGCATCTTCTCACCATAGCGGTCGATCAGCTTGATGCCGTTATCGTAATAGGGGTTGTGGCTGGCAGAGATCATGATGCCACAGTCGAAGTCATCCACGCGGGCGATGTATGCAACACTTGGCGTAGTAGTGACGTGCAGCAGATAGGCGTCTGCGCCAGAGGCGGTCAGGCCTGCGACCAGACTATACTCGAACATATAGGAGCTGCGGCGAGTATCCTTGCCAATGACGATACGGGCAGGCTCGTTGTTGCCGTTGCGCTCACGCAGTGCGTTGTAATACCAGCCAAGGAAGTGGCCAACCTTGTAGGCGTGGTCGGCAGTCAGAGTTATTCCAGCCTCACCACGGAAGCCATCAGTCCCAAAATACTTTCCCATTATAGTTTTTCCTCATTCAAAGAGTGAATTAACGAATAGAAATGTGCCTTTAGCCGGATAATTATCCGTTGCCTGCCGCTCACCACGGAGAGGTAGCACACTTGAATAGCACAGCCATGTGGCTGAACACATGGCTGCATTGTTTCATATTAAGAAACAGAAGCGCTCTATAGTTCACCGTATCTTAGATACTGTAAAAGTTCTCATATCTGCTATTGATTGAGCCAATTCTATATCCGTATACTTGAAGTTATTCCCATTTTCAGGGTGATGCTGAGTGTCCCTTATAATCGAATCAGTCAATGCAACGCATTAATTTCCTTCATTGTCAAAAAAATCTTTTTCTTATTTAGATAAAGAACCCCCACGACATATGCTCCTCCCAGTATGCAAAGGATAATAATGGGGCCAACCGCAACTGCCTCCAATGCTCTTTTGGCAACAAAACAAATAGCACCAGCTACTGACAGTTCAATCACAAACGCCAAAAATTCTTTCCAGTCAACTAGTTTCCAAACAGATGTTTCTAGCGACTTTGCGCTCATTTCCGCAAGAACCGCCGTCAGAACAACTGTTACAAAAACTGTCGCAATTGCCGGTCCAATAAAACCAAAAACATGATAGAATAGTACATTACAACCCGCATTCGCTACAAGTGACACAAGTGAGCAAATCATAAGCGTTTTTGTTTTTCCGCTGGCGCTTAAGACAATTGACATGTTAGCAAATTTTATCATATCTACTATTGTGTACAGAATGAAAATAGCCTGACCTGACAAATACTTTTCGCCATAAAGGAACAAGACCATTTCTTTTGAAAGAATCATACACGCAATCGTAAATGTAAACGCCGTATAATATCCTATTTTTAAATAGTTTTTAAAGAGAATTCTGCCATGTATATAATCCTTTTCTCCAAAATATCTTGTTAAAATTGGAATTAAAACTGTCAAAAAAGAAGTCGATATAACATCAAAAGGCAGCAATGTGGCACAATTTGCATAAATAGCATATTGATCAGTGTTATACCATCCCCCTATCAGCATTTTATCAATGTCACGACATAAAGAATTGGTTAAAACGTAAATACCCATTGGAATACTATATCCCAGGATTTCTTTTGTTTTACCCCAATCAATTTCATAAGGCTTAATCATGAACTTTTCTTTTACAAAAGTCCACCCAAAAAACACTGTAATGATTACTTCAAATACCAAAAAAGCAATCAATACGACTGTTATGTCTTTCAGAATCCACGCTGCAATCGCGTATACAACTAATCTAAGTGTAGCAAATCCAGCATTTCGTATCGCAACGGATTTTGCTTTGCCAATCGAAACTTGCAAATATTGAAGCGACACATTCAAATTTGCAAATAACGGTCTGAATGCAATGAGCCAAAAGAAGCTTGAGAGCATTGGGTTGTTGAAATATTCTACCAAATTGTTTGATAATACAATAATAAGGATACCAGCAACAATACCTGTTATCGTCTGAAATCCCATTATCGTATTGATATATGCCTTTTGAACCTTTTCGTCATTGCTTCTATTATAGAAATAATTTACAGCATCTACCAACCCAAGTGCAGTTATGTTTGTAGCAGTTGTTACAATCAGATTTGTCTGAGAGAATGTACCATACAATTTAAGGCTTAGCGCATGAGACATAATCATTGTGCTCAAAATTCCGCTAACCGTAGTGAACGCTTTGACCACCGCAAGCAAAACCGAATTCCCCGAATTCCCCTTTAGAATCTTCATGCTTCCCTTTCCATTTTTATACTTTGATTTATTGTCCCATATCTTAGTATGAGCATTAGAAACAATAGCACTGAATTTGTGATGTTATCAACTGTAGAAATACATACAACCACGATAACATAGGCCATAATAAGTGGAATAGCATTTTTCGCATTTTCATCGTCCAAGCCTATGGTTCTTTTTTTATATTTCAATGGTGCCAAAATAAACCACAGATCAATAGCTACACCTAAAAAAATACCGGTTCCACAAATCCATTCAAGCCAAGTATTGTGGCAGGCAAGACCTCTTTCTGTCAATAAATATATCTGGTTCTGCCCCACCCCAAACAGTTCTTTATTGTTTCTAATCAGATATTGAATATTTGTCTTCCAAATCGTTAATCTTCCATATTCCGAACCCAATGACGCTCTTTCTCCAAAGATACTTTCCCACATCTTCGCAACTTCAAGAATAACAGCATCTATATTAGAGATCAGTCCGATAAGGATTACTCCCAAAATGGTCATTCCAACTACAAGCACCTGACGCTTATTATTTGCTCTCTTATACCCAATAACAAAGAATATTGTAAGCATAACAAACGTACACATTAGCGCCATTCGCGAACCAGAATAGACGACCACAGCCAAATAAACAGCAAGTGCGAGAATACTCTTCACAATTTCCTGCTTACGATACACAACATTGGCTAGTGCATAAGCTGCACCAGGAATGAGCGTCGTAATCACACTATTCGGATCAATGCAAAAACCTCTCATACGCTGCGAAATATTCCCGCCAAATGATGCCAGTCTCAAAACAATGCCCGGTTCCAAGCGCTCTGAAGCATATACTCCGTCAGGCGTAATACCTCTACTAAACATTAACCAAGCCACAGTAAAAACCATTCCGTAACCGATTGTTGTTGCCAGTGTCGCCTGCCCCATCTCTTCAAATTCAATGCCATCTTTTTGACGACGCTGATAGCAAAAACCAATCATCAAAACCAGAATGAACATTATATGCTGCATTACAGATGCCATCACAAACCCTGTCAGAAAATCACTAATGATGAGAGCGAATACAGCAGCTATGATTGCCACGGGGATTCGAATTGTTTTATTCCTAACAAGGTCGCTCGCAATAATACATATACCGAACAACATGTATGGTTTCAACGTAGCACCTGCAATTGTAACGCCATACATTTCAATTGGAAGAAGAAGCCAGATATAATGATACCAACTTATTCCTTTTTTACAGAACAGCCATGAAATAGCTACCGCTGCTGCGATCCATGCCCATATCATCTATTATTTCCCTCACAGCCATTTTTTTGCCTGCGCCTGTGCAGCTGGCAATGTATATTCTCTGTTTATAGTCTCATACGCATTTCGAGCCATTTTGGTATACTCGTTATCACTCAGTTCTATTGCCTTTTCCATTCTTTCTTTCAAATCAAGGACTGTACTACCATAAAGGAGGAAACCATTTGTCAAACAGATCACGTCTGAAATGCCACCCACTGATGATGCAATAGCCGGAATACCGCATCCCATCATTTCAATAATGCCATTTGGCATTCCCTCGGTATCTGTAGGAAACAACAGGTATTTCCAACTTTTCACCTTATTCTGTAAGTCTGAATGCTCAACCCAGCCAAGAAATGAAATATATTCTTTTGCCTCTAATTCATTAACAAGATTTTCGCACTCTTGTTGCTGTTTTCCTGAACCGATTATTTCCAGCCTCCAATTCGGATGCAGGTTATGAATTTCTGACATAGCTCGGATACATTCCACTACATGTTTACCGGGAGTCAACCGGCAAACCATTCCAAATATATTTTTCCTATTTTGGAATTCTGGTTTTGCGATGGTATCAGTGTACAGATGTATGACTTTCTTTTGCTTGATTTTCAAAGATGCCCATTCATTTTCAACAGAAGGGCTTTCCATACATACACAATCAGCGTGGGATGCCATGTATCGAATCAGCTTTCCTGATAATGCTGTGAATCTACTTTGGGTGCCCTCTTTTTCGACATTTCCGTAGATGAAGTAATTAACTTCCATTCCTTTCATTTTTGCCGCAAAATACGGGAGGATCATCTTATCCGCGATCCAAAAGTAAGCTGGCTGGCCTTTTTGACCAATTCGGGTAACAGCCCTCATCATTTTTAGCTGCACAACAATAATCGAGAGCATCCTTTTAAATTTATTAGGATGGCGAGTAATCGGAAAAGAAATCAACTGGATATCGTTCAAGTCATTTTCCACACTAAGATTTCCACCTATTACTTGTATGGACTCCACAGATGGCTTTATTACGCGCAAAAACTTACTTAGTGTTACTTCTGCAGAACGATTTGCTGCTATCATTGGATTTGTCACAACGATGATTTCTTTTTTGTTCATCAGTTCTCCATCCTCAACTTTACTCAATCGATTTAAAGATTTGTTCTACCTTTGTTGAATACTCACGATTAGACATCTGGCTTGCAAATTCAATGCCAGCCTTTTTATACTGTTCTTTTCCCTCTAAGATTTTTTCCACTGCATCTGCTGCACTATCAACATCATCCTCTGCAAATGTAACACCATCTCCACTCACGCGGATGAACTCTTCTGCGCCTGCTGCATCACATGCAATTACTGGAACACCTGCCGCTGCTGCTTCCAAACCAGCCAATGGAAACCCTTCAAATGCCGATGGTATAATGAGTATATCTATCATTTTGAGCAAATCCGGAATATCATTCCGACGACCAAGGAATATGACATGCTCCCTTAGATCATACTGTTCAACCTTCTGATTTAGCTCAGTCATGTATTCAGGCTCTCTGCATTCACCAGCAAAGACCCCAGCAGCATCATATCCTTCTGCTCGGAGTTTCTTTAATAACTCAATTGTAAACCACTGTTTCTTCGACCGCTGAATAAGCGCAATATGCCCCACAACAACTTGATTCTTCATCGAGTTTTCCTTTCCGCCGGAAGTCATGCGAGAAGCTTCAAATCTCATGAACTTTTACGATTCTTTATAACCCTCGCCGGATTTCCAGCCACAACATCATATTCTGATACATCTTTTGTAACAACAGAACCTGCACCAATAATTGCGCCATCTCCGATTTTAACACCCGGAAGGATAATTACACGTCCACCAATCCATACATCGTTTCCAATAACTACTGGACGTTCCTCTGTCGATCCTTGCTCGCACATTGGGATATCTAAGCGAGAACTTTCGTGGTTGCGAACATATATAATGCAATCGGGAGCCATCATAACATTATTTCCAATTACGACTTTCCCATAAAAATGCGCATTTACACCAATTCCGGAGTTGTTTCCAATTTCAGTTCTAATAGAGAACGTTGCATTTTTTTCGATATTAACGTTATCCCCACATTTGGGAAGCATCAATTTTGTTGCCCCCCTCGACAACTTTTCCACAATCCTCCGAACTTTCCATAGGAAACTGGAAGGTGCTTTGCAATCATATATAATGCACAACCAACATACTGCTTTATTTTCATACTCGTAAGCCTCCGTTACTGCTTTACACATCCAAAAACAAATTCGTGATTTTATTTTTGAAGTTCGCATTTGTTTGCTTTTTGCAAAACGCATATCCACGTTCCGTCTCTTCTAAATTCGGTGTTTCGAGTACTTTTTTCACAGCATTTATAACATTCGTTTCATCGTCTTCTTTATAGAAGGTTCCGCATCCAGCATGATTGAGGAGTTCATAAGCCCCGCTAGAATTCATGGTTACAACCTGCCGCTTGGCTGACATTGCTTCCATGGCAACAAGTGACAAACCTTCTTCTGAGGGAACAAAAACACAATTAGTTGCGGCTAAAATATCTCCAATATCTGATCTAAATCCCATCCAGACAACTTGATTTTTTATGCCACTCTCTTCAATCTGCTGTTCAAGTTCCCTTTTAAAAATACGATCTGCCTCTGTAACAGTATCTCCAACGATGAGTCCGACAACATCCTCTCCGAAATTCTTCAAATTAGCAATAACGGAGATGAGAACATTCTGACGCTTATTTTTCGTAATTGCTCCGATTTGGGTTACTATCTTTACCCCCCCCGGAGCTTTCTACCAAGTTTAACTTCCAGTTCTGCAATTATCTTTGTTGCATCACCATTTGCATACTTTTCAACATCAACGGGATTATAGAGCACCTTTACCTTTTTGTGTGCTCCTTCATTTACAATCTGATCTCCCACACAGTTTGAAACTGCAATGATTTCACGGACAGACTTCCAGTTTCCGCAAAGGTTCAGCAATTTCTTTGTTGCTCCATCTAAGAAGATATGGTGCAAGTGCCAGATAACAGGCTTATGGGCCAGGGTTCCACAAACCGCACTCCACGGAAGAGCTGCCGGTCCCGGCGCGTAGAGAATATCCGGTTTATACTTACGAATCACACCGAGTGACTTCCATACATTTTTAACTGACATCCAACCGTAGCGGAAAATCACTTGTTTTCCCTTTACACCTGTAGGTAATGTCTGGTCCCCCATTAGAACATATGGGATATTCCGTTTTTTGAGTTCCTCTGACATCATTCCTTCTGCCGGAATTAGACAGCAAAACTCAAATTTATCTGACAGCATATCCATAACGGTCAGTGTCATTTTCTGACCACCAGATACTGTCGCCAGTGTTTCCCACACCAGAACTTTTTTCTTTTGCATTTATCTCTTCCTTCTTCCCAATACTATTGGGCATACTCGATAAATCACTTCTGAAACAGCCAAGCACATTCCAATCGAAAGAATCGCAACCATAATGGATGCAACTAACGGATACGTTCCAATTAGCTTTTTACTTATAGGAAAGAGCCCGACAAAAAACAAAATCGGGAACTTATGCATTACCATGATTCCAACGGTAGTTCTTCCAACATAATTAATTGGAGTCACACCATCTGGGAAACACATCGCAAGACTTACAAAGCCAACACACAGCATTGTTGCCATCACGAGGAAGTATCCAAAACCATGAGTTCCATAAGAGTCCGCATTGTACGAAACCTGTCCATTTCCGATTGTCATGAATGTTCCGACCACAAGACACCCTACTGTTACCGCGATTTTCGCCAAAATACTTTTCCTAGTGAATTCATCCTTTATGCGCCCTATCACTTTTCCAAGTGCAAAGAACGGGAACATATAAATTGCTGTTTCCAATCCAAAGGGCAGATTGGGGAGTTTAATTTCTTCGCAAAGGATGAATGCCACTAGGGCCGAAGACAAAAACACCGTAATATTCCATTTCAGATCATCTTTGCTTCTGAAAATCCAAAAAGCCATAAGCAGCAGTACAAATATCATTGGAATATACCACAGCGGCATATTCCATCGCATCAAACCTGTTCCGCTATTAGCATAGAGCATACCGATTACGCTCTGAACCGGAGATACGTCGTACCACCGGCAGTTTTTCATTTCACTTCCTAGCATCGCATAAATAACAATGCTGACAAGTGCAAAGCAGTAATATGGAATCATGGGGGCTCTGAATTTTTCTCTTAGAAATGTACCAAATTTTTCTGTCCAATATGAAATACAATACCGGAAGTAAGAACACAAAGCGGAACATGAAAGCTATATGGCCACGGGTAGACTACTGTTGCGTTTCTCAAAGTATGTCCCAGCACAATTGCGAACACCGCAAATGCTCACAACGTATCAATCCAACCGATTCGCTCCGCCTATTTCATCTCATTCTCCCTTTACTGCATCCATAATGACCCCATAAATATCGGTCATCTCATAGCTGTTCTTCTTCAGTTCAAAGTTGTTTGCAAAAATGATTGCCGTTCTCCAACGGTGACCACCGGGGGACATCATATACATAAAGCCGCCCTTCTCAAAGACATTTTTGCCAAGCTCCCATTCGCCGCCCCAGCGTTCATCCATTTGGTAGATGATTTCCGGATACTTATTCAGGTACTGTCCATGATAGAAGGTGTTGGTACGAACAATCCACTCGAAGAGGTTCTTATCTTCGCCTTCAATCTTAATCGGCTTCAAATACTCAATGATTTCATCAGCCAGTTTGTCTTTGTCAGCAACATTGTCGTTGATGCGGATTCCGCCGTAGCTGTAATTCTTCAAGGCCGAAAGATCACTAAGGTACGCCTGTGTCTTATCCCAATCAAAATCGGCGCTGGAGGCGAACAAGCTCTTCCACACAGGGAACTTCTTTGCCAGTTTCATCGCCCACTTCGGCAGACCAATGCCTTTCACAACACTTAATGCCGTCTTCTTGATAACCTTCTTAATCTTTTTCTTCGCAGACGGCTTGGAACCATCTCCGCCGCCCTTAGGTGTCAAATAACCACCACGACGAAGTAGCTCATTGATCCTCACAGTATAGACCGGACGTGCACCATGACCGTGATCGCTAATAATCAAAAGCGGTGTATCCGGTTGTTTCTGCATCACTTCGCCAACATAGTTATCCATGGCGATGTACATGTCCCGAATCACATTCTCATGCTCATTGGGGCCAGGATACTCCGGATGGTTTGGATCGCAGTGCCGCCAGAAATCGTGCTGAATACCATCGGTCGTGGAGAAGTAAGAGAACAGGACGTCCACATCCTCGTTCTCAATTGCCAGCCGAGTCAGCCTAATTTCTTCATTAACTTTTGCAAAGAACTCGTCCCGCAGAGCGGGAAGATCCTTTTCTGAGGTAAACTTTCCATCTGTGCCCAAAATATCAAACCGCGGATTATAGATACTCTCCTTGTTCTGCGGATAGACACGAATCTTTCCCTCGTAAGGACGAGTAATCATCAAGCCGTTGATTTCCCAGCCTTCCTTGATGTTCATTGGCAGAATTACTGCACACGAAAGTCCCTGCTTGTTGAGTACATCCCAGAAAGCTTTGCCTTTAAAGGCACTGTCATCAAATACCAGCGGCTTATATGTATTCTCCTTTGCACCAACATTGACAAAGTTGATGATGCCATGCTCAGATGGGTCAAGACCGGTATAAATCGTGGACCATGCCGGAGTTGTATCCGCCGGGAAAACCGAGCGCAAGTGAGGGTAGTTATTCTTCTGCATCAAGCCATACAGATTGGGAAGTTTATCCTTGTATCGAACAATCACATCCCAGTCCATACCGTCAATGCCAAGAATTATCAGTTTTCGTACCATTTTCTACTCCTATCTAATCACTTTTTGAGCGGAGGCAATACTTCATCGATGGCTGCCATGACTTCGTCCAGCATCTTCTGCTTATCCTGATCACCAGCGATCACTGTTGCATTGTACATTTCTGCAACCTTTTCATAACGGGGTTTACGGATTTCCAGATACAACGGGTCGGGAATGTCGTCCTTACGAGAGCAGCAAACTTCTACAGGAGTCTTGATATAAATAATTTTGTCCGGGCGCGGTGCATTCTTCCATTTACCATTCATGGTTTCTTCCATGTATTCTTCGCCCAAATCCAAATTTGCCGCATAAGTCACGACATTATCATAGATGTAACGATCCACCAGCAAAGTAGTGCCGAAGAATCGCTTCAGACGAATTTTGAAGAAGATCTGCAATTTGAACTCAATGGTCGTTAAGAATGAGAAAATCTTATAGGCACCACCCTTGTTCGCATTTTTTCGCAGGCTCTCCAAGTACGCCTTGTAGTCACCTGAAAAAGGATCACTGTCCTTCTTCATTAAAATCTTTTTTCCGAGCTTAATAATTCCACGCAGGAAAACAATAACGTAAGCGGCTCGAACAATTTCAACCTTGTAGCCACGCTTTTTCAACTGTTCGTAGGCATAGTCAATACTTGTTGATTTGCCGGAACCATCCAAGCCCATAAAGCTAATCATTGCTGGTTTCATGCATTTTCCTCCCGAACCATCCTTAGCACACTCTGCGCCACTTCACACCAAGAGCCTGTTTTTTCAAGTAGAGAATGGTCGCTCTTCTTCTTAATTACTTCAGGCAAAACTTTATCCAGTTGCTCTGCATTGTCAACCAGAGTAATTGCACCTTCAGATCCTGTGATTTCATTCAGATTTTCAAAGCTCTTATACCCAATCACGGGGACACCGCAGGACAGTGCCTCCATTACAGAAAGCGGGATGCTAATTACAAACTCCGCAGACCTTGTTGGAAACAGATACGCATCTGCTATCTGATACACTTCTTCAACATTTTCCAGATATCCTTTATGAATTTTCACCTTTGCTTCATTCAGGATGCGGACCACATTCTCATCCTCAAACATTCCACTAGCAACTACCATTCGCTGCGCTGTGTGGATTTTTGCAAAATCCTCCAATCCACGTCCCTTCGAGCAATGACCAACATGAATAACAAGCGGCTTTGACGGATCAAATCCATACTTTTGTTTAAGCATCTTTCGCTGTTCGGCAGAAACAGGTGCGAATTTTTCCGCTTTGATACCCACCGAAAAAAGTTTTTTCTTACAGCCTGACACGACTTTTACATCCTTCATATCACCTTCCGTGATGGAAAGGTAACTGCATTTCAATGGATGCTTGTTGTTTCTCGCCATGAAATCCGAATCCGGCTTCTGTACCAAAACAATCCAAGTGTTTCTGCACATCTTTGTAACAATCGAAGCCAAGCTATAGACCAACTTGTTGGCACGAGCGAAAATCATCGTAGCATCTGCTCGCCTGGAGTTCAGTACAATCTGCGGAATCTGCTTCAAGCCAGAATAAAGTACGGTATTATCTTTTTCAAATTCTTTAGCCAAATGAGTTGCGACATTACGCATTCCTTCATTGACTTGTCCATTTACTGTTCCAATTACATGGATTACCATACTTCACCTCAGCGCATTACTTCAGCAGACTGTCTTTTAGACGCCAGAATGCTTTCAAGCTTCTCTTCAAATCCTCTGGATCACGCAAGCCACGAGCAAGACGATGTCCAATGTACCACGGACGCATGTAATACTTCTTTCGTGCATAAGCGCAGAAGTCAACCAACTCCTGAGCGGAGAGTTCCGGAGTGTTGATAATACAGTTCAACGTACCATCCTCATGGATGTACTCATCGTACTTACCATTAATATAGCCGTTGCTCTTTGCCCAGTTATATGCACCTGTTCCCGGATAAGGAATCAGCGGGAAGAACTGTGCCGTATCCGTCTTGAAACGCATAGCTGCGGCTAACGTTTCTTTCATGGTCTCGTGGGTCTCACCCTGATTCCCTACCATGTAGCAAGCATGAATCATCAGACCAGCTTTACGAGCATTTGCAACATAGGCTTCAATCTGCTCAACCGTGGTTCCTTTGTGAATGTTCTTCAGAATCTGCTGATTAACGCTTTCAATACCCGGAATAATCAGATGGCAACCAGCCTTCTTCATCAAACACATGGTCTCATAATCCAGATTTACACGAGCATTACACAGCCAGCGAATCTTCTTATTGATGCCTTTCTGAATCATCATATTGCAGATTTCAGAAACACGCTGCTTATTAATAGTAAAGGTATCATCCTCGAACACGATTTCTTTCACGTCCGGGAAGTTGTTTACGATATACTCGATTTCACCAATGACATTTTCCGGGCTGCGCAGACGATAGCGATGACCATGCAGCGTCTGAGGATAAACACAGAAGTTACACTGTGCCGGGCACCCGCGTCCGGTGAAGATCTGAATAGACGGGAAAGCGGCTGCCGGGAAAACATAATCAGTCACACAGAGCCTACGCTTGATAAACTCTGCTGCGTAGGGAATCTCATCCAAGTCAGTGATATGCTCTGCGTCAGGGTTATGGACTACTTCACCATCTTTGCGATAAGTTAAGCCACGAACGGTAGCAAGATCTGCGCCATCACGAATGGCAATAGCCGTATCACGCACTATGTAATCGTACTCATGGCGAGCCAAGCCATCAATCAGCTCGCTAATGCCCATGGTTTCGTCCGGCGTTGCAGAAGGATGAGTGCCGACCAGCATAGTGAAAGCGTTCGGGTACATCTTCTTGATAGTAGCAGCAAATTCCACATCGCTGTAAATAGACGGCGTACTGGTATCAAACACAAACAGCTTTGCATCCGCCGCTTCTTTCTTCACACGCTCAATTGTCTGCTCCTTATTCATCTGCTTGGCGGGAGCATCAATGAAAGCCACATCAAATCCATTCTTTTCAGCAACACAAGCTGCATAAATCAGCCAAAGCGGATAGTACAGGACACCGCTGTGACCAATAGAAGGGCTTCTGGACTCACGGGAAAACTTACCGTACTCGGCCTTAAACGGGGGATTAATAAAGCATACTTTCATTTTGATTCTCCTATTATTTTTATTTCAAGTTCTTGTATTTCAGCAGACCTTTTACCATATACCAGCATTCGTAATAGAATGCCGCCAATGGATTCAATCCGACATACCGATATGTATTCCAGTTCATCTTTGCAGCCTTGACTTTGTTGCCCGACTTCGATGATTTTGCAATGCGATAGATGAGCAGTGGCTCATCCACGCCATAGGCTTTCTTTCCTTCCTTCAGAATGCTGAGCCAAATCGCAAAGTCCTCGTGCATCCCGTCACCAATTGCATAGTGCTTTGCGTACAGCTCTTTGCGCACCAGCGCAGAGGAATTAGAAAGCACATTCTGTTTCAGCAACTGCCGATAGGTCACTTCTGCCGGAGCATGAAGATACCAGTCGATTGGCTGCCCATCCGAATCCATAAAAGCAGAACCCGTGAAAAGCAGATCAGCGTTCATTCTTTTTTGAAGGGCAATCTGCTTTTCCAACTTTTCCGGTGCCCATGCATCATCACTGTCAAGGATTGCGATCCATGAACCCTTCGCCTCTTCCAAACCATGCTTGCGCGTATAGGACACACCGCTGTTCTTTACATTAGAAATAAGCCGCACACGACTGTCCTTTGCCGCAATGCTTTTGACCAATTCCACAGTTCTATCCTTAGAGCAATCATTAACCACAAGCAGCTCAAAATCCGTGTAGGTTTGACGCAACACTGAGTTAATCGCCTGCTCTATTGTCTTTTCCGCATTGTAAGCAGCCATGATAATGCTTATCAAGCCGAATTCCTTATGTAACATCTTCCCTAATCCTTACTCCTCTCCCCATATCAAAGATTACAGCCCAGACTCATCTCAAAGAGTCTGAGCCGTTTCTTCCTTATAAAGCTCTACTAATCGTCCTCAGCAGTGTGATCTACACACTGCCGCCATGTCTTGTACCGCTACAATAAACGCTATTACGGAAAATTCACGCTACGGTAACCCCTGCCTTTATTCCAGGTTTCACTCATCCATGCTACGGTAGCTCCCTTGCTTATGCCGGATTACCCCACACGAATGAGCATCTCTGCGGCCATGTAGTTATCACCATCACTCTCACAGCCGGCTTGTTATCTCCAAGACCGGGATGAAATCGCAGACGATGTTATCATCGTCAAGTCCCGAAACCGCTATGTGAAAGTCACCGCAATCTCGGTACATCTTCTCACGGTGCAATCAGGCATAAGCTCACGAGCTACCGTCGCATCCATAAAAGTGCTATTTGGGGGGTAAAAACCTCGAAATGACCTCGTTTTGCCCTCTCTCGCACCCATGCTCCTAGCATTTTGCACTGTTGGGAGTGCTATATTGCCCTTGTACAGGGCGTTTTTTCGGTTTCTTACTACGACGCTACAGTAAGAGCTGCATTTATGCCCGATTCCACTCTGGAATTTCTTCCAATTTTCAGTAGCTTAAAATGCACAAAATCATCGATATTTAGTTGTTTTCTCCACTCATTGCAGTGGTCTGACCCTCTGCCACACCCTCGGTGCTTTCAGGCATAAACAGGATTTTCACCGTTGCAAACATGATCTTGAGATCCTCGACAATGCTGGGGTGGGCTATGTACATCAAGTCCATAACCAGCTTGTCGTAGGGGGTCGTGTTGTACTTGCCGTAAATCTGCGCGTAGCCGGTCAGACCAGCCTTTGCCTGTAAGCGCAGAGAGAACTCTGGCATTTCCTCGCAGTACTGGGCAGCAATTTCAGGGCGTTCGGGGCGGGGACCGACGATGCTCAATTCCCCTCGCAATATATTGAGGAGCTGCGGCAACTCATCAATGCGGCAAGCGCGAATCACCTTGCCGACAGGCGTGATGCGGTCATCATGGTCGCCGCTGGACAAACGGGCTACACCGTCCTTTTCCGCATCTACGCGCATACTGCGGAATTTCAGGATGCCAAACTCTTTGCCATCCTTGGTCAGGCGAATCTGCTTATAAAACACCGGACCGTGATCGGTTGCTTTGATGGCAATCGCGGTGATAAGAAAAATCGGGCTGAGAACGACCAGCGCAACAGCAGAAATCACAATGTCCAGCAGACGCTTAATGAACAAATACTCCGGCTGCGGATGGTAGCGACCTACCTTTAACATAGGTAGGTGGAACATATGCATCGGATACGCACCGGACATAATGGTGTCGCCAATGCGGGGGATAACGAAGGTTCCGATATTATTTTCCACGCAGTACTTCAGAATTACATTGCGGTCATGGCTGTGGATACCGCTCATAAACACCGTGCTGACGCCGTCCAGCATAGCAAGGTTCGCAATGCATTCATCTGCCGTGGCGGTAAGCACAACCTTGTACTTATCATCCAGCCCATACTTGCCAATCAGTTTTTCCATGCCTTGGCGGGTATCGTAAATCACAGCCGTTGCCTGCAGCGGGAAAATCTTGAAATACGCATGGTGCGCGTTATATGCCCAGACAGCTGCCAAAATCACCTGCCCGATCAGCGCCGCAACGCCCGGTAAGATGTTGGGCAAATGCTTGCTCAGCAGCCAAATCACGATGTACATAATGAAATCGCTGACCGCTACTGCCAGGAACTGCGCGTAGACAATCTCGGAAATACGCTGCATGGACATCAAAAAGGCATCGTACACTCGTCCAAAGATGATGAACAGCGCAAAGAACAGTGCCACCACGAGATAATCGCCCTTTGCGTAAAATGGCGATGCAATGTGCTTTGCATAGTACAAATACCAGCACAGTGCAAACGGAACGGTTATCAAAACCGCGTCCAGTGTTTTTATGATCCGCAAAATCAAATCGTGCTTAAACCTTGTCATGATTTCTCCTTAAACCTTACCCTACTTTTTCTGCCGGTTCCTCGCCCAACAGCTTCCGTAACTTATCTATTTTGTCTACTCTCAACTTCGGTGACTGCTTGCGCAGCAGTACCTTTTGCTCATAGAGCCAGCGCCCCAGCCAGATACCGTCGTCTGTTTTGTATTTAGCCGGGATCAGCAAATCCCCATGTTCCTGCAAATACTCCTGTGCAAGTTCGTACCGATGCTGCCACGGGTCAGGCTTCTCCCATTGCATACCGATTTTATCCAGCAGCGCCACGCGCTCCGGCGTGAGCTTGCAGTTGCTCTTGCCCGGATTGTTGTGTGCGTACTGCTGGCGTGCCACCCACTTGCCGAGGGCAATGTCGTCTGCCGTGGTATAGGCGATGGGGACGTTCAAATTTCCGTATTCCTCAAAATACAGCTTGGCTGCCGCATAAGCCTCACTCCACTGGAAGTCATAATTATTCTGTTCCCACCGGATTCCGATGCCTTCCAGCCGCGCAGCTTTTTCCTGTTGCAGCGTGCCGTTTGCATAGGTTTGCTTCTGATTTCTTACCCAAACACCCAGACGCAAACCATCTTTGGTTGTGTAGGTCACAGGCACGATCAGATTGCCGTGCTCGGCGTAATATTGGGCAGCTGCCGCAAAGCCGCGCTCCCACTTTTCGCTGAAAGCATCCCAAACCATGCCGACTTGTTCAAGACTGGTGATTTTCTCTTCGTCTAGACGACCCGCGAGCTTTTCAGTGCGCTTGTTGGAAATCCATCTTCCCAGTGGATACCCATCCGCTGTTTTCCAGTTTGCGGGAACCATAAGATTCCGGTGCTTCGCATAGTATTGTTCGGCTTCTTCATAGCCTTTTGTCCAAGCTAGGTCGCTGTAGTTGTCCCAGCGCATACCGATGCTGTCCAGTCGTTCAATTTGCTGTTGAGTCAAGCGACCACCGCAAGTACCGCTCCGAATCTGCCGCTGCAATTGCAGCCATGCGCCAAGGCTCAGCCCCATCGGCGTTTTGTACCGTCTGGGGATGTCCAGATTGCCGTTTTCGGCGTAGTAGATGCTTGCCTCAGAGTAGTAGTGGTTCCACGTTGAGGACAGGCTGCTTTGCAGCTGCTCAAACAGAACGCGGCAGTCATGCACCTGCTCCACGACCTCAAAGTGGTCGGTGACGACCTTGTCTCCCTCGCCGTTGGCGTACAGGCGCTGCACGGCGGCGGTCATTTCGTCCTGCAAGCCGCTGATGCTGGACAGCCCCTCGAAGTTGTTGACCACATCCAAAATCAGCGGTGTAGCGCTATCCCCTGCCGTCAGGGCTCGCCCGATCTGCTGCTTGTAGATGATGGGTGAAACGGTCGGGCGGAACAGAATCACACCCGAAATGCCCGCAACGTGTACGCCCTCGTTGAGCATATCAATGCAGAACAGCAGCTTGAGGTGGTCGCTGTTGTCCGCCTTAAAGTCAGCAAAGGCTTTGTCGGTGGATGGGTCCTCGGACAAAGCCCGATAGACCGTCGGCGCGGGGTCAATGGCGGCAAACCACTGCGGCACATGGGAAATCATCTCGTCCATGTGTTCCTTGCCGGAGCAAAACACGATGTACTTGCCGCTTCTGTTGGTGATGTGGCGGGCGAAAACTTTATCCAGTCCGTCCGCCTGCTCCAGGGCGCGCTTTAGGGCGTCCAGATATTTCTGGTTCACGTCCTGAATACCGGGGCTGCGCAGATTATTCACACGATTTTGATACCGCGCTAAATCTTGCTGATACTTGAACACGGTGGTTACATACTTCGGGGCAGGCAAAATGCCCCGGACGATGGCTTCGCCCAGGGACATTTCGGAAGCAACACGACCGTCAAACAATTCCTCGGCCATATCGCGGTTGTTATCCAGATACCGCACGTTGGTGGCGGTCAATCCCAGCAGCTTTGCCCGCGGGCAGAGCGCCAACAGCTTTTGCGTGCTGTCGCCCCAATACTCGGCACCGGCACGGTGGAACTCATCGAGTATAATATAAGCGGGGTTCTGCGCAGCGATTTCCTGCAGCTGCACGGGGGTACAGCAAATCAGCTTGGCGTAGGTGTAAAAGCGGACGTTTTGCAACGGAAAATCAGGGTCTTGCCGCAGCAGGCTTTCGCGCTGGGTCTTAAAGATATACTCACTTGGGGAAAGCCATACAATTACAGCGTCGGGGTGATCCTCAATCAGCTTAAAGGCGATATAGCTTTTCCCGGTTCCCGTGGGGTGAACGATGGCGGCCTTGCCGTATTGCTGCATCATTTTGACTGCCGCTTGGTAGGCTTTTGCATTGTGTTCGAACAACTGCACCGCCATCCTGTATCTCCCCTTCCCGAAAGGTACTCCATTTTTATAATGGAGGATTCCCGTTTACTAAAAACTACACTATACTAATCAATAGTATAATACCACAAGAGTCGACAATTTACAACATATCCTGTCGCATTTATTTCTACTGCAACTGTTTTTCGGCACATTGTCTCAGACACACCACTTTGTTATTGGCGTAGTTGTCAGATATTGTATGCGGTCGGGGTACACACAGCCCATCATGGGTCAGAAAAGGGGTAAAAATTTATTATGGCAAGACGAGGAGAGAATATCCGGAAGCGCAAAGATGGTCGCTGGGAGGGTCGGTATATCTGTGGTCGGAAGGAGAACAACAAGGCTATCTGGGGATATATTTACGGGCACACCTACACTGCCGTCAAGCAGGAGCTTTCCCGGAAAAAGACGCAGTATGCTTACTGTACGTTGACTGCGGAGGCTGCATCCTTTAGCGATTTGGCGGACAGATGGTTTTGTTCTGTGCAGGCAAGTGTAAAAGCATCGACTGCTGCGCACTATCGCTATACGCTAGATCGTTATATTCTCCCCGTGCTGGGCAGTTTTTCCGTCCGGCAGCTGACCGAGACGAAAGTCGAGACCGCCTTACAGGAAATCATATCCGCATCCCAAAAGCGTCACAAACCACTGGGCTACACAACGGCTCGCGAGTGCTTGACGCTGGTGCGGCGCATTTGCCGGTACGGCTGCCATCTGCACGTTATGCCGCCGCTATACATCGAGTTTCAGCTTCCCAGCCAGCCCATGCGGCAGGAACCCGTAATCAATGCCAAAGAGCGACGCGCTATCGAAAACTATGTTGTATGCAACCCCACCCCCAAAAAGGTGGGGCTTCTTTTTATGTTGGAATTAGGGCTGCGTATCGGCGAGGTGTGCGGTCTGAAATGGTCTGACATTGATACGAAAAGCAAAATTTTGACTGTACAGCGTACAGTAAGCCGTATCTATCTGGGCAAGAATAATACAAGAGTCGAAATATCTACCCCCAAAACACGCAGTTCTGCGCGGCAACTGCCGATTCCGGAAAACTTTTTGCCAATTTTGCGCCAATTGAAAAAGCTGTATGCCGGCGACGCTTGGTTTTTATCCGGAAATATCTGCAAACCTGTTGAACCCCGCTGTTATCGCACCAGTGTAAAGCGCTATCTGCGGCAGGCGTCCGTGCAGGTCGTGCGTCCGCATATCCTGCGGCACAGCTTTGCGACCACTTGCCTGCGCGCGGGGTGCGACGTGAAAACAATCAGCACACTGTTAGGCCATGCCAGTGCCTCCACCACACTTAAACGCTATGTACATACGGACTGGCCGCACCTCGTCCATGAGGTCAACCGAATATTTGCAGTTTCTGCCAGAAGGAGTCGATAAAGGGGCAAAAGTGTTTGAAAAACTGCGAAGCATCGTCTTAACTTTCTGTAGGGTACTCCATTATAAAAATGGAGGATTCCCGTTTGCATTTTTCAGCCTTCATTATACACGCTAAAGAACGACATAGCGTCTTTTCTGCTTCTGCCGACCCACACCTCCAAATGCAAGTGACTCCCCGTTGCCCGCCCAGTATGCCCGACATATCCGATAACCTCTCCGACCTGCACCTGCTGACCGGTAGTGACACAGATGCTGGAACAGTGTGCGTACAGCGTTTCCAGCCCGCCGCCATGGTCGATTTGGATGTAGTAGCCGTAACTGCCGCCCCAGCTGTCAAGACCGTTGGCAACGGTGACGATGCCGTCTGCGGCGGCGAGGATCGGCGTACCCTCGGCACAGGCAATGTCTGTGCCAGTGTGAGAACTGACCTCGCCGGTGATGGGGTCAACGCGGTATCCGAACTGCGAGGTAATCGTACCCGCAACCGGCAGCGGCCATTGCAGGGTGCCTGTCGGTGTGCGGGTGCTGTCCGGGGACATAAGTTTTCCACCACCCTGTGCAAAACCGCCGAGCAATTCTGCCCACAGTTCTTCATACTGCGGGTCTTGCAGGAGTTGCAGGTATGTGTTTTGTCGAGTGGTAAAATGATAATCTGCCGCCATCTCGTCGGGTGTTTTGTGGGTCAGTTCGATTACGAGGACGGTTTCAGTTATCTCTGTGGTGGTCGGGTTTCCGTCCTCATCGGTGGTTTCTATTGTGGTAGTCTCCGGGTGGGCGGAACAATCCACCACATTCATCGCCCACATAGTTTCCCGCAGTTTATCTACCTGCTCCTCTGTCAGTGCCGCAATAGGTGCGCCTTGTTCATTTCCTGAAACATACGAAGAAAAGACCGCCAGGACATCCTGCCAACGGATGAAGTACACATCATCGTTGGCTGTAATGTCTTGGCGGTCATGCTGTACGCTGTTGGAGATTTCTTCCAGCCTGTCGCGGTATTCTGCTGTCAGTGTTTCTACTGCCTGTTGCACGGTAATTGTGTCGGCGTTGGGGGCATTGGCGGCAAAAAAGATGCCATAGGCCGAGCCGGACACAAAGGCCACAAGGCTGATGACAATAATAATACTGAGTGCCACGCTAATCCCTGCAGCAATGGCCGCGACAAGACTGTGCAGGCCGACAAGAAAATGCCGTACTGCCGAGCGGACCGCCACAGCCGTCTTGCAGGTGCTGCTGGCGGCTTTCTGGATAGCAAGCTGCACTTGACGGGTACGGGTCTGCATTTGTGCTTGGGTTGTTATGCTCCGCACAGTTTCATTTGCGGCGGTTCGCAGTTGGCGCTGACCTTGGGTCACACCACGAATATCTCGTGGCGCGGTCTTGGCGGTGACGACTTTTTCTTTCGCCCGCTGGCGGGGCAAATCTGCCCCACGGCGCGGGTGCCGCTCTGCATCGGACAGCGTGCTGCACTCGACTTGTTTGGGGCTGACACCGCGCTCATTGGCGGTGTGGACGCGGATGGTTTCGGTTTGCTCGGCGGAACGGCGTTCCCGGTATTTTTCTATCTGTTTGCGGGCAATCTTGCGCCCTTGCTGCACGGTGAAATCTGTGTTTTGCTTGATGACCGAATAGGATGTATCGGTTACCACCGAGCTGGTATCTTGCGCAGTTGTATAATCACCGTCTCCCTGCGTAGAAGTGCTTTCTCGCAGCATGGTTCGGCTTTTCTCCTTGGCCTCCGCCCACGCCTTTTTCAGCGCAGCTTTCGGGATTTCCCCGGTTGCATTGCTTCTCGGCATATGCGCGGTTGGCTTTTCTTTAATATCTTTCATGGCATCACCCCACGTCATAAATTATTCAAATTGAATTTCAAAATCGTTCAAACAGCTTTTAAATTCTACACACAAGTCGCCGCTATAATAAGTCTCGTAATCAAAACAAACGCGGGAAGCATCCCGCACACCACTGCGCCTTAGACCATGCCAGAGCAATCGCTCGGTCAAGGCCAGACAACAAATTGGGCTAAAGGGCCATTACATATAAAAAAGCAATGCTGTATCTTCCGATTCTGGACGATACAGCATTTTCTTTGCAATTATGAAAAGATGTTGCTATAATAGAATCATCTCTTTGAAACGCGAGGTTTCTCCCATGAATTTATATATCAGTGCCGCCGAGTATGACTACCACACCCTGCTGAAAGTGGCCGAGATGGCAGGGCTTGCCGGAATCATCGGCTTTCATGAAGCTGGGGACGGCTATCTGGTGACCTTCCCGCAGGGGGAAAATGTTCAGGCTCTGATAGATGACTATAAGGGACGGCTGCGGGATTTGGAAAACAATATTTGGCAGCATTAAAATAGGTCTATAAATTTGAAAAATGAAAGGGGCGAACAAACTCCGTAATGAAAAAATATCCATGTCCTTGTTGTGGATTTCTTACCTACAATGTCCCGGCAGATGAAGATTGTGGGTATATTTGTCCCGTTTGCTTTTGGGAGAATGACCCGTTCATCACTTCTGATAACGAGCCAAGCGACTCCAATCATGGAATAACACTAAAAGAAGCAAAATCCAATTTCTTGCAATTCGGTGCTTGTGTAAAAGAAATGCTACGCTATGTTCGACCACCGAGAGATGACGAAAAGGAAATATCATAGCGTCGAATTCAAGTTTGTAGCACCCCTTCGGACCGCTTCGGCGGTCCTCTATTTTTGTATTGCATGGCTTTACTCCTTTTTCTCGGACGGGTTGGTCGACATCAATTTATAGAGCTTTGTATCCTTCGGGAAGGAATTTGTGAAAGGTACGATATTGCCCGCGCAGCGAATCAGCCCGCAGCCCGCGGGAACATTGGTGACGTAGCCAAGCTGGTTGTCGGAGATGTTCAGCAGCTTCGCCAGTTCCGCGCGGTCGGTGGCGCTCTGGTTCAGCATTACCAAAAATTCCGAGTTTGCCAGCATCAGGCGGGCGGTGTCGGAGCGCAGCAGTTCGTCCACATTCTGCGTCAGCCCGGTCACAAGTCCGTTGTACTTGCGGATGCGCTTCCACAGCTTGTAGAAGAAATTGGCGCTGTACTCGTAGCGGAACAAAAATACCGATAGGTCAGACTCTTTCGAGCCTTTCGCCCCGGTCCACACCGTGCAAGCAGCTTTCACTGCACACGGCGTTCCATGGGATAAGTTTTTCATTGTTAATGCAGTCACTTTCAAAGTAAGGATTATATATATTTTTTATTGCTGCGTGACAACTTTGAACACTATGCTGGCAGACAGGAATGATAGCTGAACACGCATACGGATTTTTTGATATAGGAATCAGTTTCAATTCTTCAATACAGATTTCATACATCACGGGTTGCTATGCGGCATAGAAAGTAGAATCATCACACAACAAAATGTTGCTAAAATGCGCATTGCCTTGTATAATATGGATATAACTTACTTGAAAGGTGGGCTGGACATTTGAAGTATATTTTAATGCACCGCGAGTCGTTGCCATACTGAGCATCAATGACATTAGCGGCACGGTATACCGCGTGGACGATATGTTGCAGCCTGCCCACCTGCCGATTGGACTATACGCCCCCGACCACAAGGAGCTTGCCAAAAATTTGAATCTATGGTTGGCCGGACGTACCATTCCTGCCAGCCGTTCGGGATTTCACCGTGCGCTGGAGGATTTACAGGTTCAGAAAAAATTGCAGCTGTCCGCCAACGTCTTGATGATGAAATGCTTTGCGTTGAGCCTATCCGATCAATACTGGCTCAACCCCGTTGAGCAGCCGTTGGAATGGCGTAAAGTCAACTTCTATAATAACGATTTTTCGGAAGATGTCGGCAACATCTTGTTTGGACAGATACCGCAGCAGGACACCCTTGACCTCGTTTCCCCTTGCAACACCTCGGACGGCTGGCTGAAAAAGAAATGGAAGATTCTGAACTGCCAGCGTGTGTTGGTAAAGGGCGGTAGCGGCATGGCCCAGCAGGAGCCGTTCAACGAGGTTGTCGCTTCCCTGCTCTGCCGCAAGCTGGAAATCCCGCATGTAGAGTACAATCTACTGTTTGAAGATAGCAAGCCATATTCCGTATGTCCAAATATGACAACTGATCGGCAGGATTTTGTCAGTGCTTATTATATTTTTTCTGCTTTTCCCCGCGCAGACGGCGTGAACGCTTATGACCACTTTCTTGCTTGTTGTGAAAAGCTGGGAATCCCGGATGTACCCGAACGGTTGCAGTCGATGATGATTCTGGATTATCTGATTTGCAATCAGGACCGTCACTTCGGCAATTTTGGCGCTATCCGTGATGCAGTAACCTTGGAATGGGTCGGCTTCGCGCCGATTTTTGACAGCGGCACGAGCCTTTGGTTCGACCAGTACGCCTCCAAAATCGACGCACTGGCCGATGCCCCCGCCAAACCGTTCGCTGCCACACAGCAGGCACAGCTTGCCCTTGCAAGAGATGGATTGCCAGCGCTGAATCTTTCCGCATTGAGCAACTGCAAAGACGAGGTTCTTGCAATTTATGAACAGGCGCATTTCGGGGAGCCTGACCGTGCCAACATCTTGGCTGATGCCTTGGCAGCACGCTGTGAAGCCTTGCAAGCGAAGCAATAACTTTGAAGTGAAAAACAGCCTTTCCCTATGCTTTGATGAAGCACATGGGAAAGGCTGCTTTTTCTTTTCACACAGTCTGCAAGATTTTCTCTAAGGCGTTTTTATAGGTCGTGTCCTGTTCCTTCGTTCGCTTGGATACCCCTTTCGGGTGCTTTCCGGCGCGAAGGAGCTTTTTATTTTCGTGGCGGCGGAACAATAAGCCGTCAATATTTTCGGGTGTGTACTCTAAGCCGTTCTGGTTCAGCACACGGGCACGGCGTGCCAGGCACATACTTGCCAGCCCGTAATCCTGCGTGATTACAAGGTCACCGGGATGTACACGATTTACCAGAGCAAAGTCTACGCTGTCGGTGCCTTTGCCAAAGATTAAGGTTTGTGCGCCGTTACGTTGGATTTGGTGGGCGGTATCGCATAGAATCAGCACAGGCACTTTGTATTGGGCGGCTATCCGCACGGTCAAATCTACCACTGGGCAGCCGTCGGCATCTATCAAAATTTTCATTTCCCGCTCTCCATAGTCCAAACAAGCGCCCTTGCCGTCCGCAGGTCGGTGTCTTTGAAATGCCCGCCTTCGTTCCATTCCAGCGTGCAGGCTGTGCCGCGCCGGGTCAGGGCGGTGTGCAGGGCGCGGATGTTGTCCCCCACTGCCGCCATAGTCTGATTTCTGGTATATTCCTCGCGGTCACCAAGGCTGAGATAAACACGCTGCGCTTGGATAGGGTGCGTCGCTTCGTATTCTGGCCAACCGGGAAACCACACGGACGGCGAAGCAGCCGCCACGCCATACAGCGCGTTCGTTTGTGTTGCCGCCCACAGAGCAAACAGTCCAGCCAGTGAGTAGCCGCCTAAAATAACCTTACAATCTTCCTTTATAGAATACTGTTGGCGAATGCCCGGCACAGCCTGCTCCAGCCATGCAAGCGTATTTCCTGCCCTGCCAGCAAAACCCTGCTTGCCCCAGACGGGCGGCGCAGGCCACGGCGACAAATCATCGTTCCAATTCTCCACTTGGACAGCCACCAGCAAGAATGTATGTGCGGTTTGCCGGCGTATAGCTTCAGTTTCCCGCTCCATCCCTGCAAGGTGATGTTCATCCACCATTTGCAGCAGCAGGTATTCGGCGCTGGCAGTGCCGTAGATGCGGCAGGTTCTGTTTTGTATCTGCAATAATTGGTTATCCATAAAAATGACGATTCCTTTCCTTTGCATTATAATGCCTGTACACCAAAGAATCAAGATTGCGCCGGATGCCCTGCCTTGAAAGTTTTTTGCTGCGCCTGCATTACATCTGCACAACATCCGCGCAGTGATTGTATATACGTGTATAATCCCGCGTGTTACAATTAGTATGTTTAAAATAGGGTTCAGCCAAAAAGGTTGGACATTTTCACCCAGAGTCGTACCTGACTTTTTCAGGCACGGCTCTTTTTGTTTTGGGCAATTTCTGATTTGGGAGGCTTTGCAGATGACCGTAATACGTCCGCCTTGACGCAATGATTACGCAATAAAAAGTTTAATACGCAGTAGGGCGTATTGATTGCGTATTAGCGGCCTGTGGCTATGCTGCCGACAGTACCTAATACGTCTTTATGCGTCCTTAATGCGCAATAAGGATGGTGATTGTATTGAAAAACCGCGCAGCGATCTATCAGCGGGAAGCCGCTGAAATGCTGCATAACATTTCGCTGTACCCCGGTCTGACCGAAGAACAGCTTTGCCGATTCTTCCCCGAAAAGGAAGCGACGGCAAAAACTTTGCTCGCCCATATGCTGAAAGAGGGACGCGTCTTCCGCGATAGGAATGGTCGCTGCTACGCAAATCAAGAAGCACAAAGCGGCACAGATAAGGACTTATCCCGCTGCGTCTGGGTTCTGCTCGACTTCATAGATCAGGTGGAATACCACACTGTTGGAGAATTTCCGGCAGCTATCCTCTGTTTTTCAAACGGAGAACTGTATGAAATCGTGCCTATCCCGCAGGGCAAGGAGACTATGATTTGTCAGCTTCTGCGCCAGCCACAGAAAGATGCCGGCAAGCGCATCGTGGTCGTAGAGGACACCTCCCAGATTGAGTTGCTGGATATTCCGCAGGCCGCCGGGTTCTGCACAATAGCCGAGGATGGCACTGTCAGCTACTACAAAAAGGAGGCTGCGCTTGAATCCTGACGTACTTTTGAATCGCATCCGCCTGGAACAGCGCGGGCTCATCGACATCCACAAGAAATTGTACGAGATGGAGCATCTGCTGCCCATACCCGACCCAATGCAGTTTGCCAAAACTGCCGAGAGTGCGGCACTCCTCAGCGAGAAAAGCACGGCGCATCTGCGCAATATGTTCTTTTCCGTGTCCAACGAGCCGCCAATCTATTACTATCCCAAGGCAGCCGAAGTACAGGGCATCCGTGTGTGGGCAGACACCAACTACTTGCGTGTGCTGCTCCCTGCGCTGCTGCCGGATAAAAAGAAGCGCGATGGCTGCAAGTTTCTTTTGCTACCGCTTCAAGCGGCGCTGGTGCAAAGCGGGCCGCTTCCTCACTTCTCCGACTGCGTGATTTGCGTGGAACATATCTACGACCACAACCTCCCAATCAAAGCAGTGCGAGATTATGACAATTTAGAGTTGAAAGCCGTCATAGATGTCATTGCCACGTTCTGCCTGACGGACGACACCGGGGCGCTGTGCGATTCTTTCCAGACAACACGATTTGGATATTCGTCCTCTACCGTGATAACGGTTATGCCGAAAAATTGCTTTTCGGCATGGCTGAACGCCCCCGAAACGGCTGAAAACAGACCTCCACTTTTTCCGAAAAATTCGTAAAAATCAGATACCTGTGCTTGAAAGTGACTTTTCAGCATTGCTGCAATCCGTTTTATACACAAATCAGCGGCAACTTTCGCCGGAGTCAAAGAAGGCACGGTTAAATTCCGAGGTGATTTCTATTTTTTCTGCTTTTCCCGTCCTGCCCATGCAAGACAGCCTCTATTATGAACTTTTGGCGCTCACTGCCATCTGCGGTGAGTTGCCTTGTGTGTGTGCTGACCGCCTTACCTCAAGCAAAAGTTACCGCAAAAAAGTCGTAACGAGCCTGACTCACGACAAGCTCCTGCGCATTTTCTCAAAAGATCATCTTCGCGGCTATCGGCTCGGTATCCGTGGCAAACGTCTTTTGAGGGAGCGAGCGCCAGAACGATTTCAATTCTATCTGTCAGGCCACACCGACACCAACTCCATCAAGTCATCCCCTGCCCGCCGTCTGCGGCTGCATCGTATCGCGCAAACCTATGTCACGATGCTGAATGCAGGCGCGATGATTTATCGAGATGAAAAGCCGCCTGTATTTGTGCCTGATGGTAGCAGTCCTTGCCGCATTAAAGCCCCTGCTTTTTATGATTCCCGTGAGATGAAAGAGTTGGGCCTTGAAATGGTAAAGGTTCACGGCTCCCGTATGGTAGGCTCGCTGCTGACCCCATCCCGCACCTTTGCTGTGTTCAACGGCATTGATGCTGTTCCGACCTTTGACACGCAAATCGAACAGCGGGGAAAAATCATGCTGCAAAATATCCGCTATACACGAACCGGTGTAAGCCACACACCAGACGGCATCCTGCTGTCCGACCAATGGGCGGTGATGGCTACTCTGCTGGAAGATGCAAAGACCTACAAGAAAGAACACTTCCTTTTTGGCGAGGGCTACGAACATTTCTACTTTCTTACCAATGACTACCACGGCGAGACGTTGCTGTGGCTGCTTTGTCACCCGGAGATTATCGGGCAGTTAAACGCCATGCTGCTGCAAGAACTTCAGCCGCCTTGTCGTAATGCTTTCATCGAGAACGATGCTCGCACAGATGCAGGCGCGCCAATTCTATTCTGCTATCTGCCAGATCTGCCGCGTCTGTTCCGATTTCTGTCTGCCTTGGAACTGCTGCAAATGAAAGGTGCCATCCTCTGCTTTGATTTCCAGGCAGACGCGCTGCGGTCTCTCTGCGGTGACAGGGTCGAGGTGCAGACCATCGACTTTGCTGAGTTCGAGAGGAGGTTTCTGACTTCACCATGAAACGTCCCTCAAAAGGATTACAGATTCTGTTGGCAGTCGCACTGCTGCTCTATGCCTGCGGCTATGTAACGCAGTTTATCGGCAACTATGCTGTTTGGCAGAAAAACGGCGGTATGCTGGGCGGCACTTCCCCGCCGTTTCCCTCTTTGACGCCGCTGGCTTGCCTCAAAGGTATTTTGTGGTTTCCGTACAGCCTTTACTGTATGGCAGGCTGCGCAGCAGCAGTCGCTGCAATTGTCCTGTATCGAAAGCTGTTCAGCCAAGATGCCTTAACTGATTCCGAGAGCAACTTCAATTTTTCTGCAAAAGGTACTTACGGCACATCCGGCTGGATGCAGCCGCGAGAAGTTCCCGCCGTGCTGGATATGGTTTCCGATTTGTCTCAGCACACAGGCACTGTGTTGGGGATGCTGAATGGAAAATATCTCTGCATCCCGGAGAAAACACGCATGAACGGCAATCTCGCCGTCTACGGTGCCAGCGGCTCGATGAAAACCCGCTCGTTCTGCATGAATCGTATCCTGCAAAGCGCCGCTCGCGGCGAGTCGCTGATTATCTGTGACCCCAAATCCGAACTCTACGAAAAATCCAGCGAATATATGCGGGATTTGGGGTACACTGTGCGGGTGTTCAACCTTGTCAGCCCCGAAAACTCCGACTCGTGGGACTGCCTGAAAGAAATTGATGGGCAGGAACTGATGGCGCAGCTTTTCGTGGATGTCATCATTAAAAACACCAACGGCACCGGGAAAAGTGACCGTTTCTGGGACTCAGGAGAAATGAATCTGCTGAAAGCACTGGTCTTGTACGTTGACCTCACTTACCCGCCAGAACAGCGGAACATCGGTGAAGTGTATAACCTCATCACGCAATGCAGCGAAAGTCAGTTGGACAGCCTGTTTGATGTCCTGCCGCTGACCCACCCCGCCAAAGCGCCGTACAGCCTGTACCAGCGGGCTTCGGATTCGGTGCGCAGTGGTGTTATCAGCGGGCTGGGCAGCCGGTTGCAGGTGTTCCAATCGGAGCTTATCAAGAAAATCACTGCCTATGACGAAATCAGCCTTGAACTGCCGGGACAACAGCCTTGTGCGTATTACCTCGTCACCAGCGATCAGGACAGTACCTTTGATTTTCTGGCATCGCTGTTTCTGTCCTTTGCCTTTATCAAACTCGTACGCTATGCCGATGCCAATTGCCCCGGTGGGCGGCTTCCTGTGCCGGTCCATGTGCTGGGCGAGGAGCTGACCGCCTGCGGTACGATTTCCGAACTATCACGGCGCATCAGCGTTATCCGCTCCCGCAACATCTCTATGTCCTGCGTATTCCAGAATCTTGCCGGACTGCAAAACCGCTATCCGCAGAACCAGTGGCAGGAAATTTTGGGCAACTGCGATGTGCAGTTTTTTCTCGGTTGCACAGACCAGTTGACCGCCGAGTACGTCTCCCAGCGTACCGGCATCGCCAGTGTGGCAGTTTCCAGTACCTCCAAAGCACTGAGTACCTTGCGCGTCTCCGACTATACGCCGCAGTACCGCGAGAGCAGTGGTGTCGGAAAGCGGCCGGTGCTGACCCCGGACGAAGTGCTGCGCCTGCCGGTAGATGAAGCGCTCGTGATTCTGCGCGGACACAAAGTTCTGAAAGTCCACAAGATGGACTACTCTTTGCACCCTGCCTATAAGCATCTGCGGGAGTGCAAAGCGTCCGCCCATATCCCGGAGTGGCGGAAAGCCTTACCGGAAACGCTCAAAATTTTCCCGGAGGAAACAGCTAAAGCATCCCCCAAGGCACCACCTAAGCGCCGTGGCCGTCCTGCCAAATCAAAAACGGTGGTTGCCACCGACAAAGAATCCATCATAACAAAACCTGAAACTGAAAAGGAGGTTTCCCATGGAAATGAACAATGATATTTTTACCCCTGACCTGCCCATCCCCGAACCTGTGGAGTTTGAAGATGCACCCATTCCTGCCCCTGTCGAAGAAGAAAAGCCTGCCGAGACTCCCCCGCCCCGCCGCAGACGCAAAGCAGATGCTCCGGTGCTGACTATTGAAAGCGGTGACGAAATCGAAACCGCGGATGCCCGCGAAGCTGCCGCATGGCACGAGATTCACAACGCCTACCGCACGCGGCGTATCCTTTCGGCATCGCTGGGTGGTATCGAGCAGACCGACAGCGGCAAGACGATTGCTGTCGTGGATTACAACGGCTTCCGCATCGTCATTCCTCTCAAAGAAATGATGGTCGCCCCCAGCGCTGCCAACAGTACCGACAGTATGGCCGTCCGCCAGATGAAGCTGCTGGGCAACATGCTGGGCGCAGAAATCGACTTTGTTATTCTCGGCATTGACTCCAAGAGCCGCAGTGTGGTCGCCAGCCGCCGCGAAGCCATGATGCGCAAACGCCAGCTTTTCTATTTCAGCCCAGATGCCAACGGTGAGTACCGCGTCCGGGAGGGGCGCGTGGTACAGGCTCGCGTCATTGCTGTTGCCGACAAGTCCATCCGCGTGGAGATTTTTGGCGTGGAGTGTTCCATCATGGCGCGGGATCTGGCATGGGATTGGATTGGTGATGCCCATGACCGTTTTGCTGTAGGCGACCAAATTCTTGTCCGCGTGACCGAGGTGAACAAAACCTCGCAGGAGAAATTGTCCGTCCATGCCGATGTAAAGAGCGTCACAGAGAACACCAGCCGCGAGACCCTGAAGCGCTGCCGCGTGCAGAGTAAATACGCTGGCCGCGTCACCGATGTACATAAGGGCATCGTCTATGTGCGGCTTTCCAACGGGGTGAACGCTGTGGCTCACTCCTGCTATGACCGCCGCACGCCCGGCAAAAAGGACGATGTCAGCTTTGTGGTGACGAAGCTGGACGAGGAGCGCAGCATTGCGGTGGGCATCATCACCCGCATTATCCGTCAGAATCTGTAACCGATGAACCGTGGGCAGCCCCGGCGGCTACCCATCTTCTTACATGAAAGGATTCGTAAAATGGCTGTTTTTCGCGTAGAGCGCATTAAGGACTATACCGTTATGAGCAATCATCATCTTCGCAATAAAAATCTGTCTCTGAAGGCCAAGGGCCTGCTGTCGCAGATGCTTTCCCTGCCGGACGACTGGGATTACACCCTCAAAGGGCTTGCCGCCATCAATAAAGAGAGCGTGGACGCTATCCGCACTGCAATTTGGGAATTGGAGGATGCCGGATATGTAGTGCGCACCCGTGTCCGGGATGAGCGCGGCTGCCTGCGGGGCTGCGATTACTATGTTTATGAGTACCCGCAAACGCCTTCGTCCGGCTCCGGCGGTAGCGCTGAACCCGTGCCGCCTATGCTGAAACCCCTTGCATCGGATTCTGCTGTACTGGAAAATCCCATGCAATTAAATAAAGAAATACAAAATAAAGAAAAACAAAATACTGATCTAATCTTATCCGATGGAGCGACCGTGCGGACAAAAGTCCGCGACAACATCGAACTGGACCTGCTTTGCCACAATCAGCCGGAGAGCGCCCCTGTGATGCAGGAGATCTACGAACTGGTCGTGGAAACGATCCAGCTTCGCAGCCCTGTACTTCGGCTAGGGAATAACCTGTTTCCGATGGCCTTGGTGCGGGAACGCCTGTTGCAGCTGACAAGCGAGCATATCCGCTTTGTCCTTGACGGCCTGCGCAATCTGCGCACAGACGTCAAAAACCTCAAGAAATATCTTCTGACAATGCTGTTCAATGCGCCTGTCACGCTAAACGGCAGAACCATGCTGGATGTGCGAAAGTCGGTCAACAGCGGATTTCGTCCGATGCTGGCGTAACGCCACGAAGATGTGAACAAATTGTAAAATTTGAAAAAGCTGCCGAAATTTTTTAATTTTTGCGTTCGAGATGACAGTAATAAGGGCAAATAGGTTTTCCCGGCCTATTTTGCAACAAATTGGAGGTGAAATTCTATGAAACAAATTCGTATCCATTGTCCCTACTGCGGCTCTCTTGCCACGCTGCGCCCGGCAAGCGCGATTCATGGTCTGTCCGATATTTCCGCTGGAACGTATCTGTACGTCTGCCGCCGCTGGCCCGCCTGTGATGCTTATGTCACGGCTGACCGCCGCACGAAACAGCCCCTTGGCACCCTTGCCAACGGAGATTTGCGGCACAAACGCATTCTTGCCCACCATGCACTGCACAGTGTACAGGCTCAGCTTGGTATGAGCCGCGACCAGAGTTACCGCTGGCTGCAAACGCAGATGGGCTTGCCCGGAGATCAGGTACATATCGCCAAGTGCGGCGACTACCGTTGCGAGCAAATCATCCGCATCTGCGAGAATGCGACTGCGAGGTGACGGTTATGAAATGCGTGAAAAGGCTCACAGCTGACCAACAGCGTTTGGTAGAAGAAAATCTGACCATCGTAGAGCGTGTCCTGCGGTTCGACATCAATGCCAATCCCTGCGTTGCTGGTCTTGGCTATGAGGACTTGTATCAAGAGGGCTGTGTCTGGCTCTGCAATGCAGCACTAACCTTCGACCCAGCGCGTGGCAGCTTTGCATCCTATGCCCGGCGGGTCGTACAGAATGGCCTTATCGGCTATTGCCGCAATGTTTTGAGTAAGTATCAGCACACTGTTTTGCTTGGTGATTTGGAGCCCGCTGTACTTACTGCCTTGGAAGTTCAAAACGCGATCTCAAGTCATACAAAGTGCGAGACTCCCCTGCTGCTTGTCACTGCAGAATCTCAATACAGCGGCGTGACCCGCAAGGGCGTCCATGCGCTGGCGTTGCAAGTCTCTGGCATACCGCTTACCGCAGTTGCCGTCCGCATGAGTGTCCCGCCCAACTACGTTTCGGCGTGGATCAGCCGTGCCATCCGCAAACTGCGAAACAACGAATCTTTTCTCTCATCTCTACACGAAAATTGAAATTTGGAGGAACCTTTATGAAAATGCTTTACACTGCCAATGGCCGCTATATCCGCTGCTGCACCGAGGAAGGCACCCGCCCGGTCATTATTGTCTGCGACAAAGAATACGAGGTCGATGTGCAGGAGTTTATGCTCTGGTCCATCCTCAACTGGCGCATCCTGCGGGAAGAAGAAATCGGCAGCTACTACGAGAAAATGGCGAGCAATACCAACGTCACCATCCACCGCAGCTGGCAGGACTGCGTGCAGCGCCTGCTGGTGCGTGGTCTCATTGTGGCCGGCACCGGTGATACAGAATACGATGCGCTGTACGATCTGCTTGCCTGCCGCTTTATCATCCCCATCGGCGCGGCATGGCCGCTGCGGGTGCTGTCGTTCCTCAAACTGATGTTTTTGGAGGGCATCTCTTGGAAAATCACCCGCCGCCTGTTCCACATTGATGCCCGTAATGCCTGCGAGAAAAAAGTCATCCGCCTTGCCCGGCAGACACCTCTCTCGTGCGCGGAAATTATTAAGAGTATTGAGATGGACATCCGTCGCCTGAAGGACGGCTACGATGTGCTGGATAAGCTGTACGATGACAACGACCTGAACTGCGATAACTTCGCTCAGGCTGTCCGGGAGTACCGTTGCAGCCGCGAGGTCATCACAGCGGTGGCAAACCTTTATCTGCGGCAGCAGATTATGCTTGATACTTACTGATACGATAACTACCAAAATGAAAGCGGAAGATTCCCGCTGTTTTAAATGAGAATCTTCCGCTTTTTATTCATGTTATTGCTGTGGGACTTTTTCCATCAGATCATCTATACTGCAATGCAGGACACGTGCCAAGCGCAGCAAGGTTTCCCCTTGCGCCTTGTTAATGTCTTTCTGGCGTTGCTCATATTGCTGGATGGTGCGCACAGGGATTTCTGCCTGTCGTGCCAGTTCCGACTGGCTCATCTCGGCCAGTGTGCGCAGGCTCTTTAGGTTTGTTTCCGGCTTTGCTGCACGGTACAGTTCGTTCATCTTATCAGCAAACTGGCGAACGTCCATTTCATGGTAGGGCGTATACAGCATTCGCACCTTGGAAATCGGCACAGCCTGCTCAATTTCAGAGAAGCGCAGCCCGGTATCCCACTGGTAATATGCGATAGCCCAGCCCGTCCAGTATTCGGGACTGCGGTCATACGCATAGGATGCCTTGCGGACGGGTTCTGGCTCCCCCGCCTGTTCCAGTACCCTGCGGGCAAGCTCCACACCGGAAGTGCCTGCCAAAATAGTGCTATCACCGAGTTCAAAGCGATGGGAAATCTCGCTCATTAAAAACCAGTTCCATACTGTTTCCAGCGGATACTGTAAATCATTGACCATGTAGTCCAGCATACGCGCAAGACATTTTTGTGCAGCGGCAAGATAGTTTTTATCGTAAGCGTGGATCACCGGGCTTCATCTCCTCGTCAAGGATGGTTGTAATGTAAAGATCGCCCCTTTGGCGGCGGTTCCGCTCTACATCAAAGTATTGGCGGCGGGCGGTCTGGTCACGGAACGCTTTCTTCTTATACCATTCTTTGGCGTCTGCTGTATCATAGCCCATAAATTTCAGCTGCTTAAAGGCTTTTCGGCTTTTCAGTACAAATTGCTGACCCAGTTTGCCAAGGCGCATAGCGTTACACAACTGGCGATACGAGATTGCACCGTTGATAAAGTCAGAGGCAAAGGAAAAGTAGCTGTCATCGGCACGATAGCCGATAATGACATCTGCCGTTTTGTAGTCCAGATGAAAATTCTGTAAGAGATAATCCTTAGTTTCCGCCGCCAGCGGTGTGGACGCATCAAACTCACGGTTTTCAAGCAGAATCGTCAGCCAGTGCAGCATTGTATATTCCGGGGCATTCAAATCGAGAATCGTCAAACCGTCACATTCGATTTGATATTCATTTGCATACCCATTGTGGTCGATGCTTACGCCCCATTCCTTTGCCATGTTCGGGTTTTCGGTGCAGTAGAAGCCAACGCCATAGTCATTGTAGGGCTTTCCATAGCCATATTGGGGCTTTTCAATAATGTGATCCGAGCCGTGATAAATCGTCTTTTTCATCAGACCACCTCCTCATTGCAATTATACCCCTGTGGGAGTATAATTGCAAGCGCGTTGTTATCATCGTGCAGGAGCCCATACAAAATCCACCGTTGACAACCACAAGATATAGTATTATAATAATCTTATAGATGATTTTTATGCTATATAAGCATACGTTGTTATTTTTGTAATCGGTGCCGGTAGCAGATGGCATTGCGCTGAATTTGGCGCGGTGTCTCCCCTGTCGGCACTTTTTTATATAGATATTTCCTGCCATTGGCAGAAAGGAGTGAACCAAGAATCAATCCGCATCCCGCATGGCCGCCGAACAGTGGCCGCACCTTGGGCTGCATCAAGTGTTCAGAATGGACACCTGATGCAGCCCTTTTTGTTTTTGTGAAAGGACGGTAATCGACAATGAAATCTGACAATGCCATCTGGAATGGCACAAGTATCTTCGTGGGCATCATTGTATCCATCGCCGCGTTCGTGCGCGGCGCACTGCTGCTACCGCTTCTGCTTGTCGCCTGCTCCGTCTGGGGGCTGTATGTGCTGCACCATCTGCGGGGCAGTCTCCCGGCAGTCCCCAAGAAGAACGCCAAGGCTCTCCGCCGCACCAAGTTTGTGGTGCCGGACATCGAGGATGAACCCCTCAGCGATATTCTGCTGCTCCATGTAAACCAGCGCATCACTGCGGCGCTTCGCACGGCGGGCAGCAACATTACATGGGAATGGGCCACCAAAGATCCGCTCTCCATTGTCAAGGAGGGCGGGCGCTGCTTAATCCGTGTTCACGGATTGGACGGTTTCGAGAGTGCGGAAGTCGTGATGGACAAGCAGGCGCATCTGCGGTGCGAGCTTATCAACACCGTGCCGCTGCGGCCTAACCCTACGGCAGACGCACCCGAAAAGCCGCGCATCCCCGCCGAGACTCCCCCGCTGCCCGACCCACGCATCTGGTATGAGACGGAGGGCCGTACAGCGCTGGAGGGCATTGTGGCTGACCTCAGTTCTCGCGGGCATCACTCGATGACCGTGCAGGAGGACGGTCACATCCAGCTTTCGGATGGCAGCACATCGGTGTTTCCGGAATTACACGGCTTCCCGCCTGTTGGCTGCTGGGAAAAGCTGAAACAGGTCTTTGCAGGAGATGGGCTGGCCGCAGAGGAAACTTCCGGCAAGCTGGTTCTCTCGTGGTGAGGAGGTTTCGTGTATGAAATCCGGTGTATCTTTACAGCAGATGCTGACCGAAGTGAAGCGGCAAAGCGAGTCCAAGGAGGACTACCTCATTGCCCCCAACCGCCTGCGGATGGAATCCTACGGCAAAGAAATGTTTCTGCACCTGTCGGATGACAGCGGCACCGAGCTGATCGAGCCCATGACCATCACGGGCATCGCCCATCGGCAGATTGGCACTCATCTGCGCATCCCCGCCGCCTACTATGACCGTATGCGGGAGGAACGACCTGACTTGCTGGCCTACAACGCTAACACATGGTTCAAGCAGGAAAACAGCCAGCGTATGCTGCGTACCTTGGACGGCTCTGCCCGCGCGTACTTGAGCAATCGCTATCGCCGCATCGACAATATTGACATTGCCGGTGTGACGCTGCCAATTCTCGGCGGGCTGCCGGACATCCGTTTTGAAAGCTGCCAAATCACCGAAAGCCGTATGTACATCAAGGCCGTGAATCCCCGCTTGCAGGCGGAGGTATCCCCCGGCGACATTGTGCAGGCAGGGGTCATCATCAGCAACAGCGAGGTCGGACTTGGTTCCGTCAGCATCCAGCCGCTGATTTATCGGCTGGTATGCAGCAACGGCATGGTCGTGAATGAAGCTGCAGCTCGCCGCAACCATGTGGGTCGTGTTACCGACAGCGAGGGAAATTTCAGCGTCTATTCCCAAGCAACCTTGGACGCGGAAGACAAAGTCTTTGTGATGAAGATTCAGGACACCGTGCGCGCCGCCGTGGAAGAAGCGCGGTTCGCGCAAGTCGTCGGCAAAATGCAGGAGGCCAAAGCCGCACAGATGGACACTCGTGATGTGCCGGCTGTTGTCAAACTTGCCAGCAAAGAGTTCCACATCACTGACAGCGAGAGCACCGGCGTGTTGCAGCGGCTGATCGAATCCAACGATTTAACGCTGTACGGTTTATCCAACGCCGTGACCCGTCACAGCCAGGATGTGGAGAGTTATGACCGCGCCAGTGAACTGGAAAGCATCGGTTACAGCATTTTGACCATGCCGCCCCGGCAGTGGTCGAGAATCAACCGGGCAGCCGCTTGATGTTGCCCCTACACACAGGAGGATTTTTTATGTCTATGATGAACGCTAATGCCGCAGCCACCACTGCTATGACCGCCAACGAACCGCTGGATTTTGTGCTGCCCGAAATGGGCGATGCCGATTTCAGCAGTGAGGAACTTGCCGAGGATAGGGACGGCTTTACGATCTCCTTTCCCCGCATCAAGATTCCCGCAGGCGGCGTGCTGCAGTTTGAATTGCCTACCGGTGACCCGCAGCACCCGGATTATAGCCCCACTCTCACCGGCGTGATTTTGTTCAACCACGCAAGCTGTGCCTACTGGCCGGAGGGCGATGAATACAGCGATGATGTGCCGCCGCTCTGCTCCTCTGTAGACGGCAAACAGGGCTACGGTGAGCCCGGTGGTGTTTGCGAGGCTTGCGCGTTGAGCCAGTTTGGCAGTGCCGGCAACGGTCGTGGCAAAGCCTGCAAGAATATGCGGGTGCTGTATCTGCTGCGCAGCGGAGAGTTTATGCCGCTGGCAATCAACCTCTCGCCTACCAGCATCAGCCCGTTCCGCGAGTTCTTGAATCAGGGCTTTGTTTTCCGTAACCGTGCTACCTACGGCAGCCTTGTGGAGATTGGTCTGAAACGCCAGACAAACCCGGAGGGCAAGGATTACAGCGTTGCCACGTTCAAGCGCTTGGGCGATTTCCACGGCGAGCAGCTTGCCGCTGTGCGCAAGTACGCCTTGAGCTTCCGTGAGCAGATTCGCGGCATGAACCGCCAGCGCATCGAGGCAAAACGTGAACAGGATGATGGTCTTTGTGATGTGGAGAACTGCGCTACCGCCCCTGCGACCGCCGATGGCAGCTTTTGCATCGGGGCATCGGTGAACGGTGACACGCAGCCGCTGCCCGCGTAACAGTTTATGAAGGAGGTGCTTTATGCACGATATTCCGTTGAATGATACTCAGCGTATTTTTGCCGACAAGAACCACAACCTTGTCTACAAGTTTCTGCACGAGAAGAATCTGCCTGCCAGCGAATATTATGACATCGTCATTTTCGGCTATCTGCGGGCCGTACAGCGGTATCTGACCGACCCGAACCTTGCAGGCTATTCCTTTGCCACGGTTGCGTGGCGGGCGATGGAAGGCGAAGTTGTCAATACCCACCGCACCGACAAGCGCCGTTTCCGCGTCATCCGTTTTGTTCGTCCCCGTCAGTCTTACACCGGGCATCTGACCCGGCATTCAACACCAACGGTAACGGACGAGGAAGCGCTGCGTGAAAGTGAGGTTGCATTGCTTCTGCACGCCCTCGCCAAGCGGGTAACGCCCCAGCAGATGGAAATTATCCGTCTGCGCACCAAAGGCTACCAGACGAACGAGATCGCGCAGATGCAGAACACCTCGCTGTACCATGTGAACACGCTGCTGGATAACGCGCGGTTCATCGTGGTGGAACTGTGCAGAGATGCTTAAAGGGAGGCAAGGACAGAATGAAAAAGCGGAAGCTGGAGCTTTACATTACCGGCAAACTCATGTCCGCACTGATGGTGGGCAGACCCGCCATCTTCAGTACGGGCGGCGAAATGTACCATACGGCTCCTGTAGTGAAGATTCACGAAACCGAAACGCAGGAGATCCACTTTGAAACATCCACCACCCATTATTACATCAAGCCTCGCCCTTTTGTACTCGCGGTCCTCAACCCGCGCCGACAAACGCTGGCCGCGTGTGCGTAAAGGGTTGAATGTTCGCAGAATGATTTAATTACAGCCGTGGCGGCGCTTTGCTGCCACGGCTTCTTTTGACGGAATAAGAGGTGAAATTGACTATGTATGAAGAAAAAGTACGCAAATTCAAGTGTTATTACTGCTCGGACTGTAAACTCTATGCCGGGTCTGAAACGAAAATAGTTCACGGTCGGCGCATGAAACCGAACACAAAATACTGCACCGGCGGCAAAAAAATCATCATCTTTCGCTCTGATGACCCCAAGGTAAATGTACCGAAATGGTGTCCTAAGCGGCGCGTGCCGCCCACATTGCGGATTTACAACTTCCGTTCACCGGAAATCGAGGCAGGAGAGAGCATGCTTGCGGCCAACGGAATCTCGTTTTTCCCATACCCCAGCCGCTATGCAGTGCGGTATGAGGGAGAGTCACCTTATACGGCGATGGAATTTGCAAAGCAAATCAAAAATCATTCTTTGGCAGAGTTGCTCTCTATGCAGCTATTGCCCTATGAAATTCTGGAAATCGACGATGGCATCCGCCCGTACTGTTTCCTTGTAGAACGTCTCGGTCACGTGCGGTGCATCCGCTTCAAAAGCGACATTGCACGCGAAAGTAAGTATGAAGAGTCAGGCGGCAAAGCGATTTGATCCTATGGAATCATGCAGATGTTCCATTCACAGTCACATGTAAAAGCGTCAAATCAGGCTGCCGCAGTACGTTTATTGCTTGCCTCAAGCCTATAAATGCGCTCTTTTGACAAAAATCTCCGTCACATCATAAGTGGCGGAGATTTTCTATTATCGATTCACATCAAAAATTTCGATGCAGTGTGCAAACAATACGCACTGCTCTTGATACAAATCCTCGTCGAATATACCGTTTACTACGGAATATTTTCGCAAAAGATTTTTGTACCGGACAAACAGTTCCTCAAAAGCCGATGTACTTCCCAATTTCGCTGAGAGTAACAGTTCCATAAAAGTCATTTTACATCCCCCATTTCGGCTCTCAGCTTTTTAATGCTTCTATAATAGGCAGATGCCACTCCTTTTTCTTTGAGTCCTGTTTCTTGAGCAATTTCCTTAAAGGGCTTTCCTTTTAGGGCATACTCTGTGACAACAAACCTCTCTTTGAGACTTAATTGCTGCATAGCAGCCATCAGTTTTTCATTTTGCGGCTCCATTCTGCTCCACATATCATACCCGGCGGTTCTAAATTCGGATTGTTCTGCCTCCTTTTTAGTTCGGTTTTCTTTTTCGTTATCTCTCTGCTTTTTCTTTATGTAGGATTGGCGTTTTCGTTTTACTGCCAAAACCACATAAGCAGTAAATTGGTTTTGGCATATATCATCTTTGGATATGCCATCGTTCCTTTTTATCATTTCTGTACTCCCATCATTTTTTCTTCGATGGGAATACTGGTGGTGAACGACAGCGACAAAGAATCTTGTCGAATTGAAAATTGACACGCACAATTTCTTCGGTATATGTCCACCCGTATGGAGGATGTACCGTCAGAGTTCGCATATGGCAGTGGCAATTCCATTTTGCTTTTTGTATGGAATTGCCAGAGCTATTCATTCGACAATCTCATCATGCGGTTCTCCGTATAGAAGAAAAACCTATTAGGTCATAGGCAATGTAGCATAACCGCACTTTGAGAAAAGAGGCTTCAAGGCACTTTTCATTTTTTGAATTTGTTGTGTACCTTCAAATGAAAAAAACAAGGAGAGGCTTCCAAGGAAACCTCTCCTTAACTGGTATTAAGGGCTATGTCAGAATTTTTCCGGCAGAATATTACCCGCCGTTTGACATGCGAATTACGTGAATGTTTTTAGTGATCTTCTTTCGCAGCCGGCTTTTTCATTTCTTCCGGGCGAGTAGGCTGAAACATACCCCACTGCGAATCCGGCGGCCAGCCATAGCGTTCACGATGAACAACTGCCTGTGCCATTTCATGGGCAAGATGCTGTGTAAAGGTTTCTTTTGATGCCATAATTATTACCCCTTTCGTGCTTATATTTAAAATTTTTATCAATAGAATGCTTTATTGCATTCCAAAGCCGTGCTTAGAAATCAATAGTGCGACCGCAACAGCCAAAATCGCAGAAGTCACTCTATATGCTATCGGTTCTCTAAAAAATAGCAATAGGCACGCCGAAAGCATAGCGATTGCTAATCTTAATTTCACTTCTTTGCGTACAGCAACAAGTTCTTCCGCGTTCAAATGAAGGGCAGCATTATTTGCTGGTGCTAATCTTAAAATCAAGATAGAAGCAGCAGCGAGACAAATGAAATTTGATACCGGATGCAATCTCTTTGCAAACTCTAGTGACACGATCATTGTAAATGTTGAACCTAAAAGGCATCCCGTCGGCGTTTTAGCATGGTATCCACCTGTACGCATACGAATGAAGCGGAAGACCAGCAGAAAAAGGAAAGTGCTCCCCCATCCGTCAAAAAATGCACCCACTGGAAGCAGAAGAAGAAATGCAACCATTCCCATTAGGCGGCGCATCAAACCATATTGCAGCCAAGCAATCTGATCTGGTTCGATATAGTGCTTTTGTAAACAAAAAGCCGCTATCCTTGCCGCCAATGCTTCCATTTACGTCAACTCCTTACGCTGTTCATTTTATCAGCAGAAAATGATTACCGCCACAAAAATGTCACAAACGCAAAAAATATGACATAAACGCAAAATTTGAAAGATGGAGAAGCACTCAGTACAAAATCTCAGCAATCAGCCGAGTGATCAATTCCGTTTCCTCGGTTGTTGGTTTCGGAGCATTTTTGTGTCCTTGAGATCTTCTTTTCTTGGTTCGAATGTACGCTGTCAAGTCCATAAGCAATTGCACTTGCTCTGGGCTTAATTCCTTAAGCGATAGGACATTACATTTCTCACCGCTTGTCAAATAATCCAACGAAACATTTAGAACGTCTGCCAGTGCAGCTGCCTCCGTCAGTCGCGGAACGGCAAGATCACTTTCGTATTTCCCCAGCACTGAATCTGAAAGTCGCAGGTTCGGATCAAACCCTTTTGCACGTTCAACCACCATCTGCTGCGTAAGATTTTTGTCTTTTCGCAGTTTTAACAGGCGTGGCCCAAAATCATACAACATAAGCGTTTTACCCTCCTTGCACAATATAAATATTTTACAATTCGGCGCCGTTTTAATTATGGAATCCGCTTGATTAAATTCCACAAACGTGGTATATAAAAAGAAATCTATTGACAAAACCCGGAGGATTCGTTATTTTGAAAACATACCCCAAACAAAAGATTGGCAGTCGAGCCTATATAGGAGAGAGTATGGTCAAGATTCTTATTTGTGACGATGATCAAACATTCGCACAGTCAATGTTCAAAAGGATTCTATCATTGCCGGCCTATTCCAGCAAATCCATGAAATTGAGCTGCTTAACTGATATTGCTGAAATGAGTGCTAACACTATCACGCAATATGACATTCTATTTCTCGATATCGACCTCGGTAAAGAAAGCGGAATTGACCTTGCCAGAAAGATGCGCAAGATGAATCCGGAAGCCGTATTGATTTTCGTAACAAACTTCAGCGAATATGCCCCTGAAGGGTATGAAGTGGATGCCTTTCGCTATCTTGCCAAATCCGAGTTGGAAAAGAAGCTACCCACCTATTTTGAAGATGCACTGGCAATGTACCGCACCCGTCAACGGAAAGTAGAGATTCTCTGTGAGGGTGAGAGTGTGCCTATCCCAGTCCAATCTCTTGCATGGATAGAAAGTCAGGGACGTGAACAGTATCTCCATTTGGTAGGCGGATGCCGTGAGCAGCTAATTACCCGATTAACTATGACGCAGCTTGAGGATTTGCTTGTTCCTCATGGATTTTTGCGTATCCACAAAAGTTATCTTGTAAATATGGCGTATTTACAGTCTTTTCAAAGCACAAGTGCAGTTCTGACAATCGGTCAAACGCTTCCTGTGGGGGCTCGCAGTTATCGCGACAATAAGCAAAAATTTGTAAGATGGCAGGCGCAGCAACTATGGTAGTAATTTGGGGAAATATTCTCAGCTTTATAGGCAATGTGGTTGCGCTGGCAGTCGAAGTCCTTGTATTTAACGCTTTCTTCCCTCGTAATGAAAACAGAAAAAGTCAATGGCTTTGTATTCTCTTGTGGTGGGCCATTGCTACATTCTTGTCTATATCCGTTGGCACAAAATTTGGATACACACTCAAAATGCTTCAAGAAGTCGCTTTAATATATTTGTTTTGTGTTTTTTTGTACCAAAGCCGCTGGGATCGGCGGTTGTTTATCGTTGTAACGGTATATTCTGTTTTATTTTCTTATAGTCACTGGTTTGATGAACTCTGTATGCGTATTAGTGGGTTTACCTACGAAGAATATATATGGAATGTTCCGCTCTATTCTATATTCTTTTTTCTCCGTTGTTCGTTTATCTTAGCATTTGCATTTCTAATAAATAAGTACCACCAACCGCTACGTGCAAGAATACAGCCAAGGGCTTGGGTCCCCTTATCCGCTGCTTTTCCTGTTTGCACACTGCTTGTACTCAGGCAGGTATATACCTATTCGGAAGAACAACGTGTATGGCAGATTTGTTTGCTGATTCTCAATCTTGTTGATATTGCCGCTTTAATTTTGTTAGACTACCTTGAAGAAAACGCGGAAAATCGCGAGAAGCTGATTGCTGCCAACGAACGCGCCCACGTTCAGGACGAAAACATTCAGGCTTTGAGTCAGGCGTATGCAGGGCAAAGAAAAATGGCGCACGACTTCCGGGCCAACTTATCGACTTTATCTGAATTGCTGGAAAGTGAACGCATTGACGATGCCAAAGAATTTCTTTCAGAGTTGAATGTGCGCCAAAGTGAGCGGATTTTGCTTGTCAACAGCCATAATGCTGCTATTGATGCGGTTCTAAACCAAAAGGGATATATTGGGAAGAAGCAAGGCATCGATATGCGGTTTCGTGTCAATGATCTTTCCGCGCTGAGGCTTCCTCGTGTAGATGTGACTATTGTGCTGGGCAATTTGATTGATAACGCCATGGAAGCTTGTGCAGGCTTGTCCGATCCAAACCGCTGGGTCAGTATTCAGATCCTTTACAGCGAGAATATGCTTTCTATTTTAATTATCAATCCCAGTAATGTCGTTCAGATCCATGACGGTCATATTCCTACAACCAAGCAAGACCCCTTACTTCATGGCTTCGGCATTGGGAACGTCAAAGACATTTTAGAAAAGTACCACGCCGAGTACCTCTTCACTTATGATGATGGGCGCTTTATTTTTAGCGCCGACTGGCCGGATATATCTGAATCCCCTGTAAACACATCAATTCTCTCATAACCAATATTGCTTTTTAATCCTCTGTGCAGGACAACTCGCACAGAGGATTTTTGCATTCATGCACATTTTTTTGCGTATATGCAGGTTTAGTGGACTTTTGTAGAAAACTGTGCTATTTTAATGCCAAGATAACGCACAAGTTACAACCGTTTCCTACTCCGTATTAGGCATCGGCGCGCAGATGCTGAAATATTGTCCGAACATCAACCCTATTAAATCCATTAGATTGGAGGCTTATCAAATGTCAACGATGAAGAAACGCATCCCCATGTTCCTGCTTGCTCTCGCTATGATGGTGGCTATGGCACTCCCCACCTTTGCAGCCAGCTATCGTCCCAACGCACAATTTGGCTATCTGCTGAACATCAACGGTTCGACAGGGTCCGCTTACCAGGGGCGTGCATTGAACCTGATGAAAACCGACACGATGGGAACAGATCAGAATTTCATCATCGGAACTCGCAAGGGCTACACCGGTTACTACATGATGGTTACCGCAAATGTCAATTATGCCGTAAATCGTTCTGATAATGGTGGCCGTGCAATTATTTGGCCTCTTTCTACGGGCTCTGCTGATTCGCGCCTGGCTGACAATAGCGAATCCGTAATTCGTTTGTACACTTCTCGGGAGCTTTTAACCGCCCGTGAGCCTGTTGGCAACTGGAGTACCGTCTATTTCGGTGGCAGCGGCATTTCTGTTTGGGTGCGCGTCCACTAACCTTCCGGCGCAATTTCAGATTCCCCTATGATAGACATTCAAAAGTAAGTTCATATGGGATTTGATTGCTATTAGACCAGCGCAAGTGAAACACTAATGACCTGTCAAAGACATCGTCTCAAAGCACAGTGTTGCACTTGCGTTGGTTTATTTGCATTTTTCAACTTTTGTAAAGAAAGGTTTTAAGGAAACATGAAATTTACTTATAAGTTGTTGTCTTTAGGTTTGGCCATCGCCTGTCTTAGTGGATGCAATGCGGCCAACACTGAAATTGCATCCTCGTCAGCCGCTACTGCCACAGTGACCCCTACTACTGACTCTACAGAAGTTCCCGCTTCCAACAATGTTTTCACATCCGCAGGAGACGGTTTATATGTTACCACTGACTCCGGAATCTATGAACTGCAAACAGTGTTTCCGGACTCTGCAAACATATTTTATACTGATGCCAATACAAAGGAACGCATT
>SKED01000402.1_pt1 | contig 49748 bp, 39 predicted proteins | sample 4826651 | NCBI WGS metagenome assembly SKED01 (sample SAMN11008818, study PRJNA524170) | human gut metagenome | biome: Human fecal sample; material: Feces; isolation source: fecal sample from pouch patient p19 | host: Homo sapiens | place: Israel: Tel-Aviv | collected 2016-06-28 | reverse complement strand
TGGAATACACCGTACCCTCTACCATCGTAGGATTTCCCTTGATTTTACTGCCTATTGACTTGATGTTCATTTCTTTTATTTTTTGTCTTTTTTATTTTCTTATTTGAAAATCAACATTTTATGTTGTTTTTATTCAGTCAGATACGATTGAGTAGTGCATTATATTGTACATTTCCTGCAAAGGTAATAAATATTTCTAGATTACGCAAGAAAAGGTGCAATATAATGTTCTTTTTTTCAAAAATTATAAGTTCATGGTCTTTGATCCGGAAGCGCTGGGAATCTGCTAAAATATCATAAATAATCGGGATTGTTATCAGATGGAATTGATATTTTTGTTATCTTCGCAATTCAAGCAATTTGAAAAAATGGAGATAACAGATAATATAATCATATATGAGGCTTATGATTTTCCTCATTTTCTGATGCAACCTTTCTATTCCGACTATGTGGGAATAGTGATTTGCCATCAAGGGATGTTCCGTTTCTGTGTAGATGGAACATCCTTTGTTGCGTCTATGGGAGAGACCGTTTTTCTCTCTCCCGGAATCCTGTTTCATGTGCAGGAAGTCTCTGCAGACTTCCGATACACGTTGCTTTTTTATCGTGTGGAACAGATTCTCCACATGCTGGGAAATACCGTAGTCAGCATGCGGCTTTATTCTACGCTCTATCCCCAGTCGTGCACGGTAGCTCATACGGGATATGAGGAGATGCTGACCTCTTATGCCCGGATGCTTTTGAATTTAGAGCAGAAGGAGAAGCATGACACCTACAGTTTGCATGAGCAGAAGTTGCTTCTGATGGCGGTAACCTATCGTCTTTGCAGCATTTTTTCTGCTTCGTTCCAGAAGGAAGGTAAGGAGATGCGACGTAAGATAGAGACTTTTGAGATGTTGGTGAAGCTGATAGAGGAGAACTTCATGCGTGAGCGGAGTGTGGCTTTCTATGCCGACCAGCTTTGTCTCACTCCGAAGTATCTTTCGGTGATAGTGAAGTCGGTATGTGGCAAGACGGTTCAGCAGTTGATTTTCAAGGCGATTATCCGTCGCAGCATTTATCTGATGAAGAATACGAATATGACGATTCAGCAGATATCCAGTGATCTCAGCTTCCCTAATGCCTCATCATTCGGCACCTTCTTCAAGAAGCATACTGGTTTATCGCCAAAGAATTACCGCATGGGGGCGGAGTAGCTTAATTTGTAAATGCTTTATACTTTTTAGCATGCGAAATTAAAATTTCTCCCCCAAAAGTTTGCTGGTTTCGAATAATCTTCGTACCTTTGTACCCGCCAGAACCCGCCAAGCCTCTCAACGATGCTCAAATGTGCGGGTCGTTTTATTTTTATACATTTCCCTTGCTGAGATTCTCGTATTTTCAAACGGTTCTTATTTCTTTGTGAATATTGAAAATATGGAAGAAAATGGTAATGTGTTAATAATCAAATGATTATGATTTTACTCGTTGATGGCGTTGAAATAGGAATTCTATAGTTGTACGACTATAACCCCTATAGTTGTACAACTATAACTCTACAGTTGTACGACTATAGCCTATATAGTCGTACGACTACAACTTTATAGTCGTACAACTACAGGGTATTCGCTTAATTAGAAGCAGAAAATAGAGAATTCGAGATGCTCAAAACTCCCTATTTTGTTGCTAGATTCCAACTTTACCAGTATGCAAAATTTGGTTATAAGTATTGACAAAAATAACACTTGTTGCTGAAAAAGATTCCTTCTGCTCCGAATGAAATAGGCTTCGATGGCGAATGAAGCCTATTTCAATCGCATATGAAGCCTGTTTCGATAGCATATGAATACGAATTTATGTTTCTGCTCTCTCTGCTCACTTTCTTTGTTATATCTTGTTAAAGATTAGCTTTGAATCAGATATTTATAAAAAGAAATCACTATATTTGCATCTAAAGCAATAAAATGAAGCAATGAGTAAATTCAACGAAGCAACAAGAGTTCAGATGCCAGCAATGGTTCACCTTACTCGATTAGGCTATTCTTATTTCGGAAAGATTAGCGAAGATATGGCAGGGACAGTCTATGACCCTGACACGAATATATTGACTGAAATTTTTAGAGAACAATTTTATAAGTTGAACCCATCAGCAAAGAAAGATGGGTTCAAGAGTATTTTGCGCTCCATTCGCCAAGAACTAAAGAATGATGACCTCGGTAAGTCTTTTTACAAAAGATTACAGGCTGTATCTCCCATCAAATTGATAGACTTTGAAAATCCTCAGAACAACACTTTTCATTTTACCGCTGAATTCACTTGTAAAAATGGGCAAGATGAATTCCGCCCAGACATTACTTTGTTTGTCAATGGCTTGCCTCTTTGCTTCGTAGAGGTAAAAAAGCCAAACAATCATGGAGGAATTGTAGCTGAAAGCAAGCGAATGAATCAAGAGCGTTTCCCAAACAAAAAGTTTCGTAGCTTCATCAACATCACACAGTTGATGATATTTTCTAATAATATGGAGTACGATACGATGGGGGGAATAGTTCCTATCCAAGGAGCTTTCTATTGCACTGCTGCAAGAGGAAACGCCCCCTTCAATTGCTTCCGTGAGGAGAATCCTTCCAATCTCCCGATAGCACCTTATAATGCGAATTATCCATATAAGGAAATCAACCAAAAAGAAGAAAGACAAATCTTGGCAGACTTCAACTGTCAAGTTATTCATCATACACCGGAGTATCAAACCAATCTTGGCATCAATACTCCTACGAACCGTATGCTTACCTCCATGTGCAGCCCTGAGCGATTGCTCTTTATCATCAAGTATGGCATAGCATACGTTAAAATGGAGAAAGAAGTAGATGGTAAAATAGAAAGCACCGATCAAAAGCACATCATGCGCTACCAGCAGATGTTTGCCGCACTCGCTATCCGCCAACAACTCTCAGAAGGAGCTACTTCTGGCGTAGTATGGCATACGCAAGGTAGTGGAAAAACGGCTCTGTCCTTTTATCTCACCTATGTTCTATCCGACTATTATGCCAAGAAGAATATGGTTGCAAAATTCTATTTCATAGTAGATAGAATAGACTTGCTGGAACAAGCCACCCAAGAGTTTGGGGCTCGTGGACTCGTTGTTTCAACAGCCAATACTCGTGCGGAATTGATGGCTCAGTTCCGCAACAACCATGCACAAGAAGGAACCAGTGGACAGCAAGAGGTAACAGTTGTGAACATCCAGCGCTTTGCCGAAGACAAGCAAAAGGTAGAACTTCCGGCTTACGCAACAAACCTACAGCGTGTTTTCATTATGGACGAGGCACATCGTGGTTACAAACCTGGTGGTTGTTTTCTAGCCAATCTTTTTGATGCAGATCCAAATTCCATCAAGATAGCCTTGACAGGAACTCCTCTGCTAAAGAAAGATTGTGCTTCGAGTGTGGTTTTCCAACGCTACTTCCATACTTATTATTATGACCGTTCTATTGCTGACGGATATACATTAAAGATTATCCGTGAGGATATAGAGACCTCATATAAGGAACGTCTGTCTGAGGTTTACGATAAGTTGGAAACTCTTGTACATAAAAAAGACATCAAGCGTTCACAAATCATAGAGCACGATAGTTATGTCGGGGAGTTAGCTCGTTACATTGCTGACGACTTAACCAAATTCCGCAAGATACAAGGTGATGATACACTTGGAGGCATGGTTATTTGCGAGACAAGCGAACAAGCAAGGAAGTTATATGAGGCTTTTCAAAACTTCTCGGATGGTGGCTTTGCTAATACACTTGACAATGGATATGCCAAGCCTATTCAAATCAAAATGGATGGACAAGAGTGGATGGTAGCCAATGCCATACCGACGCTAGGTTATAAGAAGCATCCATTGAAAGTAGGACTCATCTTGCACGATAGCGATGACAAGGAAACTCGCAAGCAAATTATCAAGGACTTCAAGAAGAACATGAGCATCGACTTGCTTATTGTCTTTAATATGCTCTTGACCGGTTTCGATGCGCCACGCTTAAAGAGACTTTATTTTGGTCGCAAGCTCCGTGACCATAACCTTTTGCAGGCACTCACACGTGTCAATCGACCATACAAGAACAATCGTTATGGGTATGTCATCGACTTTGCTAACATCAAGCAAAATTTTGAAGAGACCAACGAGGCTTACCTCAAAGAGTTGAACCGATTCAACAATCCAGACGAAGTGGATGGCAATCATACCACCGATACTTTCTCACAGGTTATAGAAGACCCTGAGGAATTGATTCGACAGATGAAAGATGTACGCCAAACATTGTTTGATTACACGACAAACAATGTAGAGGATTTTTCGTCTGAGATTTCTTCCATCGAAGACAAGCAAGTGCTGATCGACTTGAAGAAAGCGCTGGTTTCAGCCAAGGATTGTGCCAATATAGTACGTACATTCGGTGATGACAGCTTGAAGGATGCTTTCAGTAAGGTTGAACTGACCAAACTCCCAGATATGCTAAAGGAAGTGCAACACCACATCGACATCATCAACCAAAAGGAAGCCTTTGCCATATCTGATGAGACCAAGCAACTCGTCAATGAAGCAATGCAAGACATCCGCTTCAATTTCTCTAAAATTGGAGAGGAAGAAATGAAAATGATAGCAGGTGGACAGGAGTTACAAGAAAAATGGGCTTTAGTGATTCACAAATTCACAGAAAATACAGACCCAGACGATCCTGAATATATCACTCTGCGTGATGCCTTCATGCAAAGATTCAAGGAGCATGGCTTTGTCGTTGACAGTATCGCTAAGTTTAACCAAGAAAGTAAAGAGTTGGATGAAATCATTGAGCGATTGGTAAAATTGCAGGAAAGCAACAATCGCTTGCTGAAGAAATACAATGGCGACACCAAGTTTGCCAATGTCCACAAACGAATTCACGAAGAAAACCAACGAAGATTGAAAGAGCACAAGCCATTCATCTTCAGTTATTATGATAATGATATCGTGGCGATACTTTCTGACATAAAATCAGAAATAGATCAAAAGGTTTACGACCGTGCTGACATTCTGAAGAAAGATGAATATTTCGATTGTACTGTTATGACAGAGATAGCACAATCTCTCAATCATTATCCGAGCATAGAGGCTCAAATGGACGATTTCACTTTCATTCAAACCAGAATAGCTCGTCAATACATCAATCAATATAATAGAACATATCCAAGTAATTAAATATAAAAATATGACAATAAGAGAAAAAACCGTAGCCCTCATCGATGCCCTGAAAGCAACTTGCAAGACATACGGCATGGGCAATGACGGCAATGAGTATAAAATTATCACCCAGGTATTCCTATATAAGTTCTTGAATGACAAGTTTGGCTATGCTATCAAACACTCAGGAAACCGCTATGCTGAGAAAATTTGCACAGCAGAGAAATGGGAAACCGCTTACAGTGAGTTGAGTGATATGGAGCGCATGATGTTACTGGCTTCCTTGTCTCCAGACCTACCACGCTTGAAACCAGAGCATCTGATTGCAAACCTCTGGAACCAGCAGGCAAAGGGTGATTTTGATTTTATCTTCGACAATACGATGAGCGACATTGCGGAGCAGAATCTTGCCATATTCTCTACACAGACCACACAAAACACCAAGATACCTCTCTTTGAGCCATTAACCCAATATGTGACAGATGTGGCTCAGAGAGCACCATTTGCACGTGCCATGGTGGATAAGCTTGCCAATTTCTCTTTTGAGGAAGCATTTTCAGAGCATTACGACTTCTTCGCCAATATCTTTGAATATCTCATCAAAGACTACAACACAGCTGGAGGCGGAAAATATGCAGAATATTACACTCCTCATGCCATCGCTACCATTATGGCCAGATTATTAGTGGGCGATCATGCCGACCTCCATAATATTGAATGCTACGACCCATCAGCAGGTACAGGTACTTTGCTGATGGCATTGTCACATCAAATCGGAGAAGACCGCTGTACTATTTTTGCCCAAGATATTTCTCAACGAAGCAACAAGATGCTCAAGCTCAACCTGTTGCTCAATGGTTTGGTATCTTCACTTGATCATGCCATCCAAGGTGACACACTCGTTGCACCTTACCATAAAAGCGATGACGGACAAAGCCTTCGCCAGTTCGACTTTGTGGTAAGCAATCCACCATTCAAGATGGATTTCAGCGATACAAGAGAGAAGATAGCAGCCTTTCCTGCTCGTTTTTGGGCAGGAGTACCAAAAGTGCCAGCGAAGAAAAAAGACAGCATGGCAATCTATACCTGCTTCATCCAGCATGTTATCAATTCTTTGAAGAAAAACTCAGGCAAGGGAGCCATTGTTATTCCAACAGGATTCATCACTGCCAAGAGTGGCATTGAGAACAAAATCCTGAAGCATATCGTTGACAACAAGATAGTTTATGGCTGCGTATCCATGCCAAGTAATGTCTTTGCCAACACAGGAACCAATGTTTCTGTGCTCTTCTTCGATGATTCAAAGAAGAGTGATAAGGTGGTATTGATTGATGCTAGCAAACTTGGTGAGGAATACAAAGATAGCAATGGATTGAAAAAAGTCCGTCTTCGTGACGAGGAGATAGACCAGATAGTCAGCACTTTTCAAAATAAGGAAGCTGTGGATGACTTCTCTGTCAATGTGACCTACGATGAAATCAAAGAGAAGGGATATAGCCTCTCTGCCGGACAGTATTTTGATATCAAGATAGACTATGTGGATATTACGGAAGAAGAGTTCAACAAGCGAATGAATGATTATAAGACTACGCTTGCACAACAATTCGCTGAAAGTCATCGTTTGGAAGATGAGATAATGAAGCAACTCGGAAGTCTTAGCTTTAATAGAAATGTAGGAAAGGAATAAAGGCATGAATGAAATTATGAACGCAAATACCGATTTGCTGCCTGATGGTTATGCAGAATGGCGCAAAGACATAGAGCATCTTATAGAGGTAGCAAAACTACGTACCGCAATTAATGTCAATGCTGACACATTGGCGTTATATTGGACTTTGGGCAAACGAATTTTAGCACAGCAGAGACAATTAGGCTGGGGAGCAAATATCATATCAAAATTATCTGTTGATTTATCCCAAAAGTTCCCTAATGATAGAGGATACTCTTTGAGTAATCTCAAAAGTATGAGACGTTTCGCTGAAGCGTATCCAGATTTTCCATTTTTGCAAGTGCCGCTTGCAAAAATGGAAAATATTCCAATTGGTCAAGTGGCACTTGACCAATTTAAAGAAGATGACAAAGGCTTTGTGCAAGTTCCACTTGCACAAATTACTTGGTATCATCACATTTCGCTTCTATCGAAAGTAAAAGACATTGCCGAACGAGCTTATTACATCACAGAAACTGCGCAGAATGGGTGGAGTCGTGATGTGATGCTTATGCAGATAGCAAATGGATATATCCATGCTAAAGGGCATGCAATCAATAACTTTGAGCAAACCTTGCCACCTCTTCAGTCCGATTTGGCGAAGTATATTTTTAAAGACCCATACAATTTTAGTTTTTTGGGCACAGTGGCACTCCAAAATGAGCTTGACATTGAGAAAACATTGACAAGCAAGATTACAGACTTTCTCCTTGAAATGGGACGTGGCTTTGCATACATAGGCAGGCAATACCACATTTCGGTAGATGGTGATGACTACTATATCGACTTGCTGATGTACCACCTCAAACTGCATTGCTATGTTGTTGTGGAGTTAAAAGCCGTGGAGTTCAAACCTGAGTTCGTTAGCAAACTGAACTTTTATATTTCTGCTGTTGATGACATTGTAAAATCTCCAGAAGACAAACCTACAATTGGTTTGCTTCTCTGCCGAACTAAGAGTAACAAGAAAGCCGAGTTTTCGCTTCGTGGCATAACCCAACCTATGGGTATTGCGCAATATGAAACAGAAAAGCTCTTTGCTGATGTTGCATCGGCATTACCACAGATTGAGGAAATAGAGGAAAAACTTGAAGACTTGGATAATAAGTAAAAGCAGGCATTTAGAGGACATCTTTGATGAGGGGAAACTGGATAACAAAATGGAAATAACCACCCTGCATGGTGTAATCTGGCTTTGTTTTAAAAAAATAAATGAATTGTTAGGAATAAAATTAAAAGGATTCTATGAAACTGAAAAAATATAAATTGAGAAAACTTTGCTTGCCAAACCAAATTGGCAAATATGGCATACCTGCCCCAGCAATAGCATATTCGAATGGCAAGATACGATATTTGCGAATAAGTGACATATCGGAAGAAGGTACACTTGTCAATACTGACAAAAAATCAGTAGAAAGTGATGACATTGAGCAATATATATTGGAAGAGAATGATATAGTTTTTGCAAGAACGGGCAATTCTACAGGAAGAGCGTATCTCTATGATAAGCGAGATGGTGTTATGGCTTATGCTGGTTTCTTGATAAAATATCAACTTGATGAGCATAAGGTAAATCCAATTTACCTACGTTACTTTACGCTAAGTACTTTCTACAAACAATGGGTTGCGAATTTGTCAGTAGGTAGTACGCGTGGTAATATTTCTGCTCAAACGTTTGCTGATTGTCCTATAGTGTTGCCACCAAGACACCAACAAGATGTCTTAGTGGAAACCCTATCTAATATAGATGCAAAAATCAAACTTAATCGTCAGATAAATGATAATTTATCGTGGCTTGACCGTTCATCAAAAGCGGCAAGAGTTCATTGCGCTGCTTAGTTAATAATTTATTTTCTTTTATTATTAAACTTTTTCTTTTCACGATGTCTATTATAAAGTCATGAAACTCCTTTAGCAAATATTTAGGTGGAATTTCCAACTTATACTGAGAAAAGCTATTGTAGTCCAATCCTAATATATTTGTTCCAGAACAGCATCCAGTTGCATATTTATGGAAATGATAGGTATTCGAAAGATAAGCCAAATATGGTTTGAGGACTTCTTCTGTTTTTATCGTATTAATGTGATGCGATGAAACTATATCACCATCAAAAATATCTGGAATAAGAAAAGCCTTACCTATAATATCTTTACTAAACTCAATGGCTGTTTGTTGGGTGTTACAAAGAACTAAATCAAAAGGTTTAAGTATCTTTTCTTGTGTATAGTTACCATTGTAACTTTTGAGTCCTGCATCTTTGTACGAGCCATCAACATTAAATGAAGCCAAGTTTATCATAGGAACGCCACCTCCAGAAATAGATGATGTATTATAAGAGATACCTCTATTGGTCTCTATGATATCTCTTAATTGTTTAACTTCCCATTCCTCTGGTATCTGATGCTTCAACTTCTCATTCCACACCATAGCTCCGCCACTCGACTTATACGGCTTACCCTCCTCATTCGGGAAGTCAAACTGCACAAACCAATAGTCGTAGAGCTGCTTTGCCATCGCCTCTAAATTATCATTTATCTGACGATTAAGTGCAATCTTTTCGTCAATATCAGATAAAATACGCCCTATTCTCTTCTGCACTTCAAGTTCTGGTATCCATACGGTACAATCCTTGATTTTGTCAGGAGAGGTATGGCGTATCTTTGTTTGTTGAGCACCAGCGCTTAGCTGCTGGCGAACAACAGAAGAAGATATGAGATAGTAACAAAAATTAGGGTCAAGAAGCCCCTTCTTGCATTTTACAAGTGCTACGTCTTGACTTTGAATATACTTTCCACTTTCAGGTATACGTGCCGTCGTCCCCAACAATCCTAGAGATTGCTCAGTAAGTGGAGTGATAATATCATCCTTGTTTAGTATAAACTCGTCTTTGACTGTACCTGTATAATACAAGTCCGTCTTGGAAGTGTTTTCTTTGAACCCACCTCCATTCATATTAAAATTACCCAAAGTCAGACGTACAAATTCGCCTTCCTCTGCATAGAATTGACCAGATAGACTTGCGCCACGAGTCACTTCTATAAGTTCACCTAATTTATGTTTGCTTAATTTCATAATCTGCCTATTTTTTTGCTTACAAAGGTAGCAAAAGTTAAGCAAACTAGATAATCTTTAAACTTTAATTAAGGAATTTACGATGCGCCATTTTTACATTTGCCTGATTTACCATGGCATAGTGCAAGGTTGTATCAATTTTCACATGTCCCAACATTTTTTGTACCTGCTCTATTGGCATACCTTTGTCAATAGCCATTGTTGCCAAAGTTCTGCGGAACTTATGAGGATGTACTTTATGCAGATTTACTTTCTTACCCAACTGGCGCAAGCGAACTTCAACGCCACTAATTGTTAATCGGGTATGAGGTTTCTTGAGGCTGACGAACAAAGCCGGGTTAGAATCTGAGCGTTGATCCAGATACTTTTTGATGTGTATTTTTGTACGTGCATTGAAGTACACCTCTCGCTCTTTATTACCTTTTCCAAACACAACGCACTGACGTTCTTGAAAGTCAATGTCTTCACGGTTGATTTTTACCAACTCACCCACACGCATGCCTGTACTGAGTAGCAAGTCTATCATCGCCATATCACGAAGTTCTTGACAACTGTCACGCAACACTTCTATATTCTCATCCGTCAGCACCTCTTTCACCAAAGCATCAGTACGTACTTTATGTATTCTGCGCACCGGACTTTTAGTGATATAGTCCTCATCTTCCATCCAAGAAAAGAAGCTTGAAAAGATGCGTCTCAAATTATCTATTGTCACCTTGCTCAACTTTCGTTGTTCCTGCATATCAGCCAAATAGCAGCGGATATCATTAGTAGTAACATTGCAGACATTCTTCTTGACAGCAGCAATCATCTTCTCTATAGAAGACTTATAATAGTGGAGCGTTTTTTCAGAACATCCTTCAACTTTTTTCGAAGAGATAAAAGCTCCAAGGAGATCTGAATTTTCTTTATCACGCTGTTCTTCGTCTGTAGCTTTAACCACAAATTCGTATTCAGCCAATGCTTTTTGGGTCACTTCGCTTAACAAATCCAGCTGTTCAACAGACAGAACCTCTCTCATTCCATCTAAAACGTTTTGTATTATTATTTCTTTCATATCTAAAATTAATGTTTGTCTCCTTATAATATAACATAATTTTAGTAATAAACAAAACTGATAAATGATAATTTAGAGGCGATGGCAAAGCAACTCTACGACTATTGGTTTGTGCAGTTTGACTTCCCTAATGAGTAAGGTAAGCCGTATAAGTCAAGTGGTGGGGTTATGGTGTGGAATGAGAAGCTTAAACGTGAAATACCGAAAGGTTGGCATTGTGGAACTTTGTTAGATATAGCAGAATACACAAATGGTTTGGCATGTCAGAAATATCGTCCAACAGATGATAACAAATTACCTGTTATCAAGATTAAAGAAATGCACGATGGCTTATCTGTTGATACAGAATGGGTAAAGGCCGACATTCCTGATGAAGTAAAAGTGTTTGATGGTGATGTGTTGTTCTCATGGTCAGCTTCTTTGGAAGTAATGCTGTGGGCTTATGGAAATGGTGGATTGAACCAACATATATTCAAGGTAACATCAAAGAATGGCTATCCACGTTCATTCTATTTCTACCAACTTATACACTATATAGGTGTATTCAAGCAAATGGCAGAAGCAAGAAAAACAACGATGGGGCATATAACACAAGACCATTTAAGACAAAGCTCTATCGTACTCCCACCAGATGTAGATATTGCCAACAAGTTAGAAGAAAAACTTTGCCCAATCTTTGATGCAATAGTCAAAAACAGCCAAGAGATTATGACTCTCACTAAGCAGCGTGACGAACTCCTGCCCCTCTTAATGAATGGTCAGGCATCGGTAAATTATCATTTATTTGTGATGCAGTCTAGGCTTTCTTCTTATAGGAGGCTACACCCTTTTTATGTATTACTTTATACTTTTTGCGTTTCTGTTTAAAAATGCTTTCACTCTTTATGTTAACTATCTGTTTCTTAGTTGTTTGAGTGTGAAAGGAGAATTGTGAAGAGAGAATGTGGGTGATGTGTGAAGAGGGAATAACGGTTATGAGGAGTGAGGAGAGATGATAGGTGCTGAAAGGCGGAAAGATGCTATCTTTTATCGATTGGTTTGAGTAGTTCTTACAGCTGACTAGAGTCATCCATATAGCTGACCCGGGTCATCTATATGGCTGACCCGGGTCAGCCAATAACTGGTAGTATGAATTACTCTCGTAGATAGTATCAGCTTCCCCTGTTGGAACTATCAGCTTCTCTTTCTGGAACTATCAGCATCTCTTCCTGGATCTATCGGTTTCAGCTGTAGGAAGTATCAGTTTCTGGTGTTTATACTATCATACTTTTCTCCTAAAAATGCCTTCACACTAAACTTGCTGATAATCAGGGTGCTTTAGAGCGTGTGAAAGCAGAAATAAAGATTGTAGAATATTATAAAAACAAAAAATAAGCAGCTGATTTTTTCAGCTGCTTATTTGCTTATAGGGTGGAGCTGGAGGGAATCGAACCCTCGTCCGCACAAGGAAACCATACGCTTTCTACATGCTTATTCCAGCCTTCAATTTTCGAGGTATGACAAGACCTGGACCACCAATCATACCCTTATCCTCTAAAATTTCATCCATGCAACGAGGCGTACATGAACTATTTCCGATTTGCCTGCACCGCTTGATCAACAAGATTCGGAACTACATCCGTTGAGCGATGTCCCGTTCCAGCACCTTGTGCCGGAATAAAGCTAATCTACTGTACTTCGATTAAGCAGCGAGAGCGTAGTTATTTTCGCCAATTAATTTTTTGTTCACTAGGATTTAGGAGGTAGCCAACGAGCCTCCGCATGCTTACGTACCATTTCATCTCGCCGTCAAATCCAGTCAACCCCGAGATTTCTTGATAACTAGAGTGCAAAGATAAAGCGAAATTTTGAAATCACCAAATATTTTCGGAAATTTCTTCGTTATTTCTTTAAAATATCGGAATATAGCGGTTGGGAGACCGCTTTTGTTTAGAATTTTGGAAGAAATGATGTTTTTTTCGAAGCTATCTCGTTTTTTTGCAGTAACTTTGTGGGCAAAATAATTAAAAATGATGGCAATGGAGAAAAAAGGAAAGATACTGATAGTGGATGACAATGAGGATGTTCTCTTGTCGCTCAATATGCTTTTGAAACCATACGTGGAGGGTATTAGAGTTATCAATACGCCTGAACGAATCATCGGAATGATGGATTCGTTCAGGCCTGATGTCATCATGCTCGATATGAACTTCCATCGGGATGCCATCAGTGGCGAAGAGGGGTATGAATGGCTGGAGAAGATTCTGGCGCATAACCCCAAGAGCGTGGTGCTGTTTATCACGGCTTACGTGGACACAGAGAAGGCGGTGAGGGCTATCAAGGCGGGAGCCATCGACTTTATTCCGAAACCATGGGATAGGAATAAACTGCTCGATACGGTGAAGAGTGCCGTGGAATTGAGCCGGGAAAGGAATCTGGATTCTTCGGATTCGCAGGAAAAGGAATCGGAGCAGAATATGTATCAGAATCTGAATATGAATCAATGTTCTGAGTCCAAGTCTATTGCTTCTTCTGAAGATGTGTTTGCGAGAATGATTGGCGAATGCCCTGCCATGAAGGAACTGAAAGCGCAGATGATGCGTGTGGCGGCTACGGATGCCAACGTATTGATTACTGGAGAGAATGGTACGGGAAAGGATGTGGTGGCGCATGCCTTGCATCTGCTTTCAGACAGGGCAAGAAAGCCGTTTGTGAATATCGACTTGGGTTGCATTCCTGAGAATCTTTTCGAAAGCGAACTTTTTGGATACGAGAAGGGAGCGTTTACGGATGCCAGGAATGCGAAGGAAGGACGAATTGAGACGGCGGATGGCGGTACTCTCTTTCTGGATGAGATTGGAAATCTGAACCTGCCGATGCAGCAGAAACTCCTGACGGTGATAGAGAAGCGTGAAACTCAGCGCATTGGTTCCAACAAGGTGAGCTATGTGAATGTGAGAATTCTGGCGGCAACGAATGCTAATTTGCGTGAGAAGGTGGGCGAGGGAACATTCCGACAGGATCTCTTCTATCGACTGAATACCATCGAGTTGCATCTTCCGCCGCTGCGTGAGCGTGGAGAGGATATCGTTCTGCTGGCAGAATATTTTCTGAAGATTTATTCGGGAAAATATAGCGTGGGCGATGTGGTGCTGAGTGCATCTGCCAAACAGAAGCTGTTGAAACATACCTGGCCGGGTAATGTAAGAGAATTGCAGCATTGCATTGAGAGGGCGATTGTGTTGGGGGATAAGACGGAACTGGCTGCCGAGGATATCAGATTGGAGGATTCTGTGGTGGCATCGAGGACTTCTTCAGGTTCCATAAAGGTTGATTCGCTCAATCTTCAGACTTTGGAACGTGAAGCCATCAAACGTGCCATTTCCTTGAGCAATGGAAATCTTACACAGGCCGCAGAGTTGCTGGGTATCACCCGTTTCGCCCTTTACAGAAAAATCGATAAGCTCGGGGTTTAAAGCTTTTGCCCTTTCAGGGCGTAGGGATATATCTTGTTAAAACCCAGGGTGTTGCCATGGGCTAGGAGCTTCTGCCCTTACAGGGCGTGTGGGGATTTAAGCAGTTTTTTTGATAGAAAAAACGGAAATTTTTGAAACTATGTCAATCGTCAATAACTTATTCAATCATAAGAGCAATGAGCGGATGCGCCAACTGATTGAGGCTATCCGCACCCGCGACTTCTCGCTTCAGTATTCGTTGGATCATCTGAGGGGAGAAGAGCGGAATCTTGCTGAGCAGATTAACGAAGTGGTGAATGAATTTCGGGAAACCACTTTGCTGCAGGAAGCGAAATACCAGTATTTCGGAACGATGCTCGATACCATCAATGCCTTTCTCATTGTGGCGGATGAACAGGGAAAGGTGCATTGGATGAATCGGGCTGCCGTGGATGGACTCTGCGGTTTTTCGATTCATCACTTGCACGACTTGCAGGTGCTGGATGGGACGCTTCCGGAAATGATGATGCAGCTGAAGCCGGGATTGCAGAAACTGGTACAATTGGAGACCAAGACCAACGAGGCTGCAGCTGGAAAGAAGGCTTTGGATGCCGGAAATCAGAATGCGGGGAAGGCTGACTTTGTATTGAGCGTGGTCAACTTCTTTAATAAGGGCTTTGCCTATCGCCTCTATACCTTGCAGAATGTGCAACCGGTGATTCAGAAGAATGAGACGGATGCGCAGCAGCAGCTGGTGAGGGTATTGACCCACGAAATCATGAACTCGCTGACTCCTATCATCTCTTTGGCTGATACACTATGTGAAGGGGTGGAGCAGGATACGCTGGAGCATGATGATCTGCTGATGGCATTGCAAGCCATCAATCGAAGAAGCAATGGCTTGCTGCAGTTTGTAGAGAACTATCGAAAGTTGCAACGCATATCGAAACCTCAGTTTGAGGATGTAAGGATTGGTGATCTGGTGGCTGATTTGCAGCATCTTTATCCGGATTCGATATTTCATTATGAGATAGAAAACGAAGACCAGAGGTTGCTGATGGATCGTTCGCAGATAGAACAGGTGCTGATTAATCTGCTGAAGAATGCGCAGGAAGCCGTGGAGAATCGAGTGAATGATGAGGCTGCAGATCTTTCCGATGAGGCTGAATCTGCTCAAAATCAGATTCCTTATGTCCGTCTTACCACTCATCTTTCGAGCAACAAGCGCGATTTCATCATTTCCATTACTGATAATGGTAAGGGAATCCTGCCAGAGGTAATGGAGCGCATTTTTGTGCCCTTCTTTACAACCAAGACGAGTGGTTCGGGCATCGGGTTGAGTATCTGCAAGCAGATAGTAACCCTGCATGGTGGAACCATCACCGCTTCTTCGAAGCCAGGCGATAAAACCACCTTTAGCGTGGTGCTTCCTGCCTGATAGAGACGGATGCCTATCATATTGAGGATGTGCGCACCGTGCGAAATCGCACACGTTTCGTGCGGTTTCGCACGGCTTTTTTATATCCGGAATTTCTTATCTTCCTGATAATCATATCTTTATCTTTGTGGCATAGCTTTTGTGTTAGTTTTTGCAAAAGAAATCATCATGAAGAAAAAGAATTATCTATTCATAGTATGGGCGCTTGCAGCCCTGAATGTTCAAGCCGACACTTTGCAGCTCGACCTGGCGGCTACCATTGCGATGGCGCAGCGGCAGTCGCCATCGGTGCAGAGTGCCCGCAATACCTTTCTGTCTGCTTACTGGGCTTATCGGTATCATCAGGCCAACTATCTGCCTTCGCTTTCCCTCTCATCTTCACCTTATATCAATAAGGAGGTGAACAAGATAACCCAGTCGGATGGTACGGCTCTCTTTCTGAAGCAAGATCAGTTGAGTGCCGACCTTACTCTGAAAATCAACCAGAATATCTCCCTGACGGGTGGTAGCCTTTTTGTGAAGAGTTCGCTCAACCGCTTGGATGAGTTGCACAATAAGATAACAGCCTATAGTAGTCAACCCTTTATCGTGGGTTATGAGCAGAGTCTTTTTGGCTATAACTCGCTGAAATGGAATCGACGGATAGAACCTATCCGGTTCCGGGAATCCAAAAAGCGATATGCCGAAACGCTGGAGATTGTTTCGGCAAAAGCCTGTGAGCATTTCTTCGGTCTGGCTTTGGCGCAAGCAGAATGGGAGATGGCAAAACAGAATTTTGCTTCTGCTGATACGCTTTATCAGATGGCAAAGGGGCGATATGAGAATGGAACGATTTCGGAAAACGAGATGCTACAGCTGGAAATCAACCGTTTGAACGAGGAGACCAATGTGATGGATGCTCAGGTGGCACTGCGAGAGAAGATGCAGACCATCCGCTCGTTTCTGGGCTTGGAACAATCGCAGGACATCTGTCTGGTGATGCCGAAAGAGGTGCCTGCCTTTGAGGTTCCTTTGCAGCGGGCGATAGATTGGGCTTTGCTGAACAGTCCGGATCCCGATTATTACCGTCGCATCCAGAAGGAGAGCGAAAGCCGGTTGGCGCAGGCTCGTGCCAATGCCGGATTGAAGGCAGAACTCTATATGCAGTTTGGACTCTCGCAGACGGGAGCAGATATCGGTGCCGCCTATCGCAGTCCGATGAGTCAGCAATCGGCAAGAATCACCATCGCCCTTCCAATATTGGATTGGGGACGGGGAAAGGGTAGGATAAGAGAAGCCAAATCGCAGCTGGCGCTTACCCAGACGCAGGTGGAGCAAGGCATGAGGGATTTCTACCAGAACGTAGAAAAACTGGTGTTGCAGTTTAATATGCAAGCCCGAAAGGTGCATGTGGCATCGCTTACCGACCAGCGTGCCGAGAAGCGGCATGTGGTGGCGCGCCGACTCTACATCATGGGCCGCAACTCGATACTCGACCTGAATGCAGCCATCAGCGAGAAAGATGCTGCCCGGCGTAATTACATCTCGACCATGCAGACTTACTGGAGTCTTTACTATACGCTCCGAAGCATGACAGGATTCGATTTCGAGCGCAATAAAGAATTGAAGGAAGAACTTCCTATAGAATAAATTTCCTATAGAATCATCTTCCTATAGAATAATGAATAACTACAGAATAATATGGATATAAAGAAACAACCGAAACCGTGGTATATCCGCTACCGATATCCTATCCTGTCGGGTGCAGCAGGTATTGCCATCCTGGTCTATGCCCTTTTCCTGATCGTTACTTCGGGCACCCGAAGGGTGGATATGGATAGCGTAGTGATAGCCGAAGTAAAGAAGGCTCCTTTCTGGGAGTATGTAGATGTAGAAGGACTGGTGTATCCCTTCAAGACCATCCAGGTGAATGCGATGGAGAATGGATTCGTGGAACGGGTGGTGGCAGAAGAAGGAGCCATGTTGCAGCAGGGCGATACCATCCTGGTGCTTCAGAATCCGGAACTCTATCATTCTATCGATGATGAGCAGGATGCATGGAGCAGTAAGCTTCGCAACTGTCAGGAACAGGAGATTGAGATGACACAGAAGTCCATCAACCTGCGCCAGCAAGCCTTGGATGCCCAGCATCAGATGGCGAGCTTGAAGAAATCGCTCAAGCAGAGCCGGGAGGAATATCGTATGGGCATCAAGAGTAAGGCGGAACTGGAAGTGGCTGAGGAAGATTATGAATATCAGCGGCAGAAGGTGCTCTTGCAGATGCAAAACCTGAAGCATGATTCCGTATCTACCCGATTGAAGCGCGAGATGATTGCTGCCAACCGGATGGAAGCCAACAAGAAATTATCGAGAATGAAGGGCCGTACCCAGCAGTTGGTGGTTCGGGCTCCCGTAAGCGGACAACTGAGTTATTTGGGGGTAACCCAAGGTCAGCAGGTTTCGTCCGGGGCGAGCATCGGACAAATCAAGGTGATGAGCCAGTTTAAACTGCAGGTTTCGCTGGCTGAGTATTACATCGACCGCGTTATCGCCGGACTTCCTGCCCATATTGAGTATGACGGTCATCAGTTTCCACTGCGTGTATCGCGGGTGATTCCTGAGGTGAAAGACCATCAGTTTGTCTGCGAATTAACTTTCAGCGGCAAGACTCCCGCCAATATCCGTTTGGGCAAGAGTTATCGGGTGCTGTTGGAATTGGGCAAGCCGGAACAAGCCTTGGTGATTCCGAATGGTGATTTCTTCCAAACGACCAACGGATATTGGATATTCCGGGTATCTGACGATGGCAAGAAGGCGCAGCGGGTGAATATCAATATAGGCAGACAGAATCCGCAGCAATTCGAAATTACTTCCGGATTGAAGCCGGGCGACAAGGTTATCGTAAGCGGATATACCCAAATTGCCAGCGAAAAAGAGATAGATTTGAGATAGATTTTTATCTGAGATAATAAAAATCAATCTTTCACGTAAATAAATTATATAAAGACTTAAAAATATGAACATGTTATTACACAACCTGAAGGTTGCCCTGCGCAACATTCTCAAGTACAAGGTGCAGACGCTGGGCAGCATCCTGTCGCTTGCCATCGGTATGGTGACGCTTGCCACGGTGCATTCGTTTCTGCAGAATTTCCGCATGGCTTCCATTAACCATGAACCTTATTATGACAGGGTTTATAACCTCCGATTTGATTCCATCCAAAAACGTCAATCGGATAATTCAATTCGTATCAATGGTGATATCGTAAGGGTGGTGAAGGCGAATGGAGGACCTCGTTGCATAGAGCAGGGACCTTATGCTCCTAATGGTATGCTTACAGGCGGCTGGGCTGAGTTTACCCTAAACGGCAAGACAAGACGCAAGATGCAGTTGGATGCAGTTCCCCTTGACCGAAATTACCCCAACTTTGTAGGTATCCGTTCTGCCATTACGGGCGAAAAGATTAAGGTGCTGGGTCCTCATGATGCCATTATCAACGAAAAGCAGGCAAAGCAAATCTTTGGTGACAAGAATCCTGTGGGTGCAAGTATTCGTTTGAGTAAAGACTATGGAAATTATCAGTTGAGATTGGTGGATGTCTATCAAGACTTATCATTGACAGAGCTAAACATGAGCAGTTCTGCTCTCTTTTACTCGCCATGGGAGTTGGAAGATATGGATCCCGAACAATTTTATGCTGTGAATTTGTATGTGGTGTTGAAAGAGGGATGCACGCCACAACAGTTGAAAGCAGAGGTGAACAGCAGATTGAAACCATTGGGTCTGAAGGTAAAAACAGAAAAGCTGAAAAATCGATTGAGCGAAGAGTATTCAAGCGTTGCTATTGCTCGTTCCATCACTTATCTGATAGGTTCGTTGATTCTGCTGGCTGCCATCATCGGTTTTCTGAGGATGCAGACGCAGCTGTTCTGGATGCGTAGACGTGAAATCTCGCTTCGAATTACCAATGGTGCCACACGCCTCCAACTCTTCTCTATGTTTGCTACCGAGGTGGTGATGATCGTGCTGGGGGCTTATTTTGTAGCAGTATTGATGGGATCCTGGATTTGTGATTATCTGGCAAGGTCTCAGTTTGCAGAAATCACCTCCGAGTTAGGAACCATCAGTCATCTGTATCTCTATAGTCTGGTGATTGGGCTGGTGGTTATGATGTTGTGTCTCGCCATCATCTGGGTTGTGCTGAGTCGCATTTGCAAGTGTACGCAAGCACTCGAATCAGGAATGAGAAGAAGCCATAACCATTGGTTCCGCAATACGATGCTGGGTGTGCAGGTGATGATCAGTATGTTCTTCCTGGGTGTTACTTTCTGCCTCCTGTGCTGGGTGGGCAAGATGGCAGATTTCAACCATATTCCTGATGACGAGCGTGCATACAAGCAAAGTCTGTATCTGCAGACAAATGCGGCAGAAAATGGGCAGCGCCTTAGAGACAAGCTCATCCATTTGCCGCAGGTGGAACGATGGATTCCTTATAGCTGGGGAGTTTTGCAAGTTAACGAGCTGGCAGAGAACGAGGAGTTCAGCAAGGCGGCTTGGCAAGGCGATCCTTATGCTAGCTATAATAATGTGACGAGTTATAAAATTCGGATTACATCAGATACCTCCTATCTCGATTTCTTCAAGATCAAGGTGAATTGGAAGCCGAAGGCAAACCGGAAGAAATGCATCCTGGTAAATGAGGAGTTGTATAAGCAGATGCGCCAGCATCATATTGCTCCTAATGATATATTGACCGTAGATGAGATGGATTCGTATCAGATAGCCGGAACGTTCCAGTCGATTCCTTATCAGGGGAGTATGAAAACTGATATATACTCATTCATAGTCATTGATCCCAAAGAAGCTTATGGTGCCACACATTATATTCTTGTGGCAAAGCCGGGTGAATATAAGGAGATGCAGGTTGCAGTAGATAGAATGATACAGAAATTGGAGCCTGCAGTGGTAAAACCGATGTCATCCAATCTGCGTGACTATATGGCGAGGGAAATGTTTGCATTGGAAATACTGCAAAATATTGCGTGGATCCTGGCTATCGTGAGTCTGGCTATCTGTCTGATAAGTATCTTCAGTACGGTGATGCTGGATACGCAGACCCGCAAGAAGGAGGTGGCTATCCGCAAGGTGAACGGTGCCCTGACAAAGGATATTGCCAAACTCTTCGGAAGAACTTATCTGGTGATTACGCTTACCGCCATGGTATTTGCGGTGGTAGCCATGTTGCTGTTCCATATCGTTCTGAGTCAGATGTTCAATATGGTAGAAATCAATCCTGTCTTCCCTATCATCCTGAGTATAGTGATAGTGATAGGCTTCATTGCTGCTATCATCGCCTGCCAGGTACGCAAGATCATGAAGGTGGATCCTTCGGAGATTCTGGCAAAGGAATAAAATGCGTCATTTGAAAGTATAAAAGTATAATATGAATTTAAAGAAACGATAAAGATTATGATTCAATTAGATAATATCAAGAAAGTATTTCAGACTGAAGAGGTGGAGACTTGGGCTTTGCGTAATATCAGTTTGCAGGTGAAGGAAGGCGAGTTTGTTGCCATCATGGGACCTTCGGGATGTGGTAAATCCACATTACTTAATATAATAGGTTTGCTCAACAATCCTACAAGCGGCAGCTATCTGCTCGACGGCAAGGATGTGAGCACGCTGAAGGAGAGCGAGCGTACCCTGATAAGAAGAGGCATGATAGGTTTTGTGTTCCAGAGTTTCAACCTGATAGATGAGTTGAATGTGGTGGAGAATATCGAGTTGCCGCTTCTGTATATGGGAGTATCTGGCAAGGAACGTCGTAAGCGTGCCGAGGATGTGATGGAGCGAGTGGCGATATCCCATCGTGCCAAGCATTTCCCATCGCAGCTTTCGGGTGGTCAGCAGCAGCGCACCGCCATCGCCCGTGCCATCCTGCCGCATCCTAAGCTGATACTTGCCGATGAGCCTACTGGAAATCTGGATTCCAAGAATGGCAAGGAGGTGATGGAACTGCTTTCTGAACTGCACAAGGAGGGCACCACCATCGTGATGGTAACCCACTCGCTGCATGATGCCAATTATGCCGATAGAATCATCAATATGTTTGATGGTGAGATTGTGAATCAGGTGGAGATGTAGGAATTTATGATATGAAAATCGCCCGATAGCATATTCTTTGATGCTATCGGGCGATTATGTCTATATCTCTTCATCGATAAATCGGATGATTTCATCCTGCTGGTCGGGATGATACCAGTGGATTTCTGCATCTCTCTTAAACCAGGTGAGCTGCTTGCGCATGTATTCACGGCTATGCGACTGTATCTGGCGGATGGCTTCATCCTTATCTATCTCTCCATCGAAATAGGCAAACATTTCCTTGTAGCCCACGGTTCTCAAGGCGGTGAGACCCTTGTGTGGATATACGCTTCGGGCTTCTGCCTCCAGACCTTCCTCCATCATCATCAGCACACGCTGGTTGATTCGGTCGTACAGTTCGGCACGGTCGCGGTTCAGACCTATCTTGATGATGCGGAAAGGTCGCTGCTTCTTTTCGGCTACACGGAAAGAAGTGTAGGTCTTGCCAGTCTGGTGACAGATTTCCAGGGCATGCACCACGCGGCGTGGATTCTTCTTATCTACTATCGCCCAATGCTCCGGGTCCATCTTGTGGAGTTCTTCTACCAGCGCTTCCAAGCCTTCGTCTTCCAGGCGCTGTTTCATCCAGGTACGGATGTCATCCCGCACGGTAGGAATATCGTCGATACCCTTGCATACGGCATCAATATACATCATACTGCCGCCTGTAAGCAGCGCCACATCGTGATTCTTGAAGATTTTTTCTTCCAGGAGATTCATCACGTCGGCCTCGTATTGGGCTGCGCTGTAATAATCTTCGATGTGGTGGTTGCCTACGAAATAATGCTTCACCCGCTGCTGCTGTTCGGCAGTAGGCGCAGCGGTTCCAATAGGGAGTTCTGCGAAGATCTGGCGGGAGTCGGCATTGATAATAGGTATAGAGAGATGCTCTGCCAGAGAAAGACAGAGCTCGGTCTTACCTACACCGGTAGGACCGAGCACTACAATTAAAGTTTTCATTATCGGATGATGCCTCGCTGAGAACTCTCTACGAAGTCGATGATGTACTGGATTTCCTTAGTCACCTCAAGATTCTTCTTGATTTCCTCGATGCCTTCCTTCAGGATGCCCTTGCTGTAGAGCAGGCGATAAGCCTCGTGGATGTTCTGGATGGTCTCGTTGCTGAAACCACGGCGACGCAAACCGATGAGGTTGATGCTGCAATAGCGGGTAGGCTCCTTGCCGGCAATGATATAAGGAGGAATATCCTGAGAGAAACGGCAACCGCCCTGGATCATCACGTAGCCTGCGATGTGGCAGAACTGATGAACGAGAACGTTGGCACTGACGATGGCGTTGTCATCTACAACTACCTCGCCGGCAAACTTGGTAGAGTTACCGATAATCAAGCCGCTGCCCAGCTCGCAGTCGTGAGCCACGTGAACAGTCTCCATCAGGAGGTTGTTGCTGCCTACCACGGTCTTGCCCTTAGAGGCTGTACCACGAGAGATAGTAACGTTCTCACGGATGCTGTTGTTATCGCCCACCTCGCAGGTTGTCACCTCGCCCTTGAACTTCAAGTCCTGAGGCTTTGTAGAGATGCTGGCGCCTGGGAAGAATTCATTATTATTGCCGATACGAGCGCCCACGTGGATGGTAACGCTGTTCTGCAATACGTTGTTATCGCCCAAAACGGTGTCCTTGTCGATATAGCAGAAAGGACCGATAATGTTGTTGTCACCGAGTTTTGCCTCTGGATGAACAAACGCTAATGGACTAATCTGATTCATATTTCTATTTTATTATTACTTGTTCTTAACAATCTGTGCAGTGAAAGTAGCCTCTGCCACCACCTGGTCGCCTACGAACATATAGCCCTTCATTGAGCTGATGCCATGGCGTACTGGTGCGAGCAACTCCACACGGAAGAGGAGGGTATCGCCTGGAACCACCTTCTTGCGGAACTTCACGTCGTCGAGCTTCATGAAGTAAGTGCTCCAGCGCTCAGGCTCTTCCAGCTGGTTCAATACGAGCAGACCGCCACACTGTGCCATCGCCTCTACCTGGAGAACGCCTGGCATTACTGGCTCCTCTGGGAAGTGACCGGTGAAGAATGGCTCGTTGCTGGTTACGTTCTTGACGCCCACGATGCTGGTAGGACCCATAGCGATGACCTTATCAACCAACTGCATTGGATAGCGATGAGGCAGGAGCTGACGGATGCGGATGTTATCCATGATTGGCTCCTCGTTTGGATCGTAGATTGGAGCCTGGATTTCGTGCTTGCGGATCTCCTTGCGCATGAGACGGGCGAACTTGTTGTTCACGGTGTGCCCAGGACGGGTAGCGATGATGCGACCCTTGATAGGCTTACCGATGAGCGCCATATCGCCGATGATGTCGAGCAGCTTATGGCGTGTACACTCGTTCTCCCACTGCAATGGGCGGTGCTGGATGTAGCCTAACTTGCTGGCATCCATGTGAGGCACCTTGAGATGGTCGGCGAGCTGATCGAGCTGAGCCTGCTCTACCTGGCGCTCGTAGATAACGATGGCATTGTCCAAGTCTCCACCTTTGATGAGGTTAGCCTGGAGCAATGGCATGATATCGCGAACGAAAACGAAGGTACGTGCAGAAGCAATCTCGTCAACATAGGTCTCCATCTTGTCGAGGGTAGCAAACTGGCTGTTGATGAACTTGCTCTCGAAAGAACACATCGCCGTGATGCTGAACTCCTCATCTGGAAGAATGGTGATGACAGAACCGTTGTCGTCCTTCACCTCAATCTTATGACGGATGATATAGTAGTCTTTCTCAGCGTTCTGCTCCTGGATGCCTACGCTCTGAATCTTCTCTACATACATGGCTGCAGAGCCGTCGAGGATAGGGAACTCAGGACCGTTTACCTGGATGAAACAGTTGTCGATGCCGAGAGCATAGAGTGCTGACATACCGTGCTCGATGGTAGAGATGCGGATATCGCCCTTACCGAGTACGGTGCCACGCTGGGTTTCAACGACGTTCTCAGCCACAGCCTGGATGATAGGCTCGCCTTCGAGGTCGATGCGCTGTATCTTATAACCGGTGTTCTCTGGTGCAGGATTGAAAGTCACGGTGAGGCTCAAGCCTGTGTGCAATCCCTTGCCGCAAAGAGAGAAGCTACCTTTCAGTGTCTTCTGTTTTGACATAATTATATATAGTTTTATTTATTTTTCTTTAATTCTTCAATCTGCTTCTTCAGGTCGTTGAGCTCCTTGTACATCTCAGGCAGGCGACGGAAGATGGCCTGTGACTTGAAGTAAGCACGCTGCTCCATAGGAGGAGTACCGATGAGCTGCTGGCCGCTCTTGAGGCTGCCTGGCACACCGCTCTGTGCTCCGAGGAATACCTTGTCGCCGATGGTGATGTGACCGGCGATACCTACCTGTCCGCCAAACATACACCATTCGCCTACCTTGGTACTGCCGGCTACACCCACCTGTGCAGACATCACGGTGTTGGCACCGATGTCGGTGTTGTGGGCAATCTGAACCATATTGTCGAGCTTCACGCCCTTGCGAACATAGGTAGAGCCCATGGTAGAGCGGTCAACGCAAGTGTTGGCACCAATCTCCACATCATCCTCGATGGTAACGATACCGATCTGAGGAATCTTGTCATATCCATCAGGTCCTGGAGCGAAGCCGAAGCCATCAGCACCGATGACACAACCTGCATGGAGAGTCACGTTATCGCCGAGCTTACAGCCGTGATAAACGGTTACGTTAGGGTAGATGAGGGCATTCTTGCCAATCTTCACACCCTCGCCGATGTAAGCGTGAGGATAAATCTGGCTACCTTCGCCCACCTCTGCGCCATCGCTGATATAGGCGAAAGCACCGATATAGACGTTCTCAGCCACCTTAGCCTTTGGAGAAACGAAAGCCAATGGATCGATGCCCGTCTTCTTAGGTTTCATTGATTCATACATCTGGAGCAACTTTGCCACGCACTCGTATGCATTCTTCACACGAATGAGGGTGGTAGAAACAGGATGATCCAATTCCACGTTCTCGTCGATGAGTACGATGCTCGACTTTGTGTCGTACACGAAGTGAGTATATTTAGGGTTTGAAAGGAACGAGATAGCGCCTTCCTTGCCTTCTTCGATTTTAGCGAAGGTGTTGACTGTTGCATTCTCATCACCTTCCACACGGCCCTGAACGAACTGGGCTATTTGCGCTGCGGTAAATTCCATATTTATCAATCTTCTAGTTTGTATTACTTAGGGTCTCCTTGCAAGATTCTCTTTTAGGAAACACATTTTGTTTGCAAAAATAACAAAATAAATTTAGAATCTTGTCATTCTTTCGTAATATTTTGCTTTTTTCTCCAACAAATAGGTATTTTTAAGGCGCAAAGCCTCTTTTTCAAGATACTTTGCGCCAAAATAAAGCTTTTGCCCTTTCAGGGCGTTTGTTCTTTCCCATATAACCCAGGGCGATGCCCTGGGCTAGGAGCTTTTGCCCTTTCAGGGCGTGCTGACAGCTTATAACTTAGCAAGCTCGGCTGCCATTTGCTCCTGCAGCTCCTTTGCCTTCTGGCCTGCTACCTCTGCGAAATCATCGCCATTGCTAGCATAGATGATGCCGCGAGATGAATTGACGAGCAGACCGCAATCCTTGATGATGCCATACTTGCAAACCTCCTGGAGGCTACCACCCTGGGCACCTACACCTGGTACGAGGAGGAAGTGGTTAGGAGCTACCTTGCGGATGTCCTCGAACATCTGACCCTGAGTAGCACCTACTACGTACATCATGTTCTCATCGTTGCCCCATTCCTGGCTCTTCTTCAGAACCTTCTCGAAAAGGCGCTCGCCTTCTTTATCTTCTGTGAGCTGGAAGTCGTGGCTACCCTTGTTGCTGGTCAAAGCCAGGAGGATGACCCACTTGCCTTCATACTCGAGGAATGGCTTGACAGAATCCTCGCCCATGTAAGGAGCTACGGTTACTGAATCGAGGTTGTACTCCTCGAAGAAAGTCTGGGCATACATCTTGGATGTGTTGCCGATATCGCCACGCTTGGCATCAGCGATGATGAAGTGGTTTGGATAGTGGCTCTTGAGATACTTGATGGTGTTCTCGAAGGCAATCATGCCGTCGATACCACGGCTCTCGTAGAAAGCCAGGTTTGGCTTGTAAGCCACACAGTAAGGAGCGGTTGCGTCGATGATAGCCTGGTTGAACTTAAACATCATCTCGGCTTCTGCGCCTTGGATTTCCTCACTCTCAGTGATGCACTTAGGCAACTTATTGATATCTGTATCAAGACCTACGCACAAGAAACTCTTCTTGGCGAAAATCTGCTCTACAAGTTCTTTTCTGTTCATTTCTTTTTAAGTTATTTGAATTCCATATGTTTGCTCCACACTTGAATTTCATATGTTTGCTTCACACTTGAATTTCAGCTGTTTGCTCCACACGCCCTGAAAGGGCAGAAGCCCCTAGCCCAGGGCAACACCCTGGGTAGTCATGGCATCAAGCCTGTCGCCCTGTAAGGGCAAAAGCTTTAAAACTGCGGAGCCACATACGAAACCTCGGTAAGGGTTTTACAATTCTGTTTCTTTCAGTTTCTCTGCATTCTCAGCCACGGTCAAGGCATCAATCATATCCTGGATGTTACCAGCCAGGAAACCATTGAGATCGTGGGTGGTGTAACCGATACGGTGGTCGGTAACACGGCCCTGTGGGAAGTTGTAGGTACGAATCTTCGCACTGCGGTCACCGGTAGAGACGAGGCTCTTACGGCGGCTGGCGATATCGTCAACATACTTCTGATGCTCACGGTCGTGGATGAAGGTATAGAGGCGGCTCAAGGCACGCTCCTTGTTCTTTGGCTGGTCACGGGTCTCGGTACACTCGATGAGGATTTCCTCTACCTCGCCTGTGTTAGGGTTCTTCCAAGGATAGCGGAGGCGAACTCCAGACTCCACCTTGTTCACGTTCTGACCACCGGCACCTGAGCTTCGGAAGGTATCCCACTTGATATCGCCTTCGTTGATGTTCACCTCAAACTTGTCTGCCTCCGGTAATACAGCCACGGTAGCAGCTGAGGTATGCATACGTCCCTGAGTCTCGGTAGCAGGCACACGCTGAACACGGTGAACACCAGACTCGTACTTCAATGTACCGTAAACATCTGTTCCGCTTACGGCGAAGTCGATTTCCTTGTATCCACCCACAGCGCCCTCAGAGACAGATGTCACGCTGATGGTCCATCCCTTAGACTCGCAATATTTCTTATACATAGAGAAGAGGTCACCGGCGAATAGGGCAGCCTCGTCGCCACCGGCACCGCCACGGATCTCCATCTGTACATTCTTGGCATCCTCTGGGTCCTTAGGAACCAGGGCAATCTTGATTTCCTCTTCGAGCTTAGGCTGCAGAGCCTCGTTCTCGTTGAGTTCCTCGCGCGCCATCTCCTTCATTTCAGGGTCGCTTTCGTTGGCGAGGATATCCTTAGCCTCCTTGATGCTGTTCAGACAGTTGATGTATCGCTTGCGTGCATCCATGATGTCGCCAAGGTCTTTCCACTCCTTGGTGAGCTTCACGTAGCGTGGCTGGTCGGCGATGACATCAGGGTCGGTAATGAGGGTGCTTACTTCCTCGTATCGGCTCTCTAAGCCTTCTAGCTTCTGTAATATGTTGTTATTATCCATTAATTTTAAATTCTTTTTTAGTATTCGAATGTTCCGAATTCGCTCTTGATGGTCAGGCTGCGCTTGCCTTCCTCGATGTGACCCACAATCTGGGCATCGATGTTGAAGCTCTTGCTGATGGCGATAACCTTCTCGGCTACCTCTGGGCGAACGTAGATTTCCATACGGTGACCCATGTTGAATACCTGGTACATCTCCTTCCAGTCGGTCTCAGAGCAGTCGTGGATTGCCTTGAAGAGTGGAGGAACTGGGAACATGTTGTCCTTCACTACCTTGCAGTTTTCGCCTACGAAGTGCAGAACCTTGGTCTGGGCACCACCTGTGCAGTGAACCATACCGTGAACCTCTGGGCGAAGCTCATCCAGGAGCTTCTTGATTACTGGGGCATAGGTACGGGTAGGAGAGAGTACCAGCTCACCTGCGTTGATAGGAGAACCCTCAACCTCATCGGTCAACTTATACTTGCCGCTGTAAACCAACTCGTCTGGCACGGCGTGGTCGTAGCTCTCAGGATAGTTCTCAGCGAGATACTTGGCGAATACATCGTGGCGGGCAGAAGTCAAACCGTTGCTACCCATACCGCCGTTGTACTTCTTCTCGTATGTAGCCTGACCTGTAGAAGAAAGACCTACGATAACATCACCCGGGCGGATGTTGGCATTGTCGATGACGTCGCTGCGCTTCATGCGGCAGGTTACGGTAGAGTCAACGATGATGGTACGTACCAGATCGCCCACATCGGCAGTCTCACCGCCGGTAGGATAGATGCCGATACCCATCTCGCGCATCTCGTGGAGCAGGTCGTCGGTACCGTTGATGATAGCCGAGATTACCTCGCCAGGGATGAGCATCTTGTTGCGGCCGATGGTAGAGCTGACGAGGATGTTATCTACGGCACCCACGCAGAGCAGGTCGTCGGTATTCATCACGATAGCATCCTGAGCGATACCCTTCCATACAGAGAGGTCGCCAGTCTCCTTCCAGTACATGTATGCCAAGCTAGACTTGGTACCTGCACCGTCGGCGTGCATAATGTTGCAATACTCTGGGTCACCGCCCAGGATATCAGGGATAATCTTGCAGAAAGCCTGTGGGAAAATACCCTTGTCGATGTTCTTGATAGCGTTGTGAACATCTTCCTTTGCTGCGCTTACACCGCGCATCATGTATCTATTGTTACTCATATTCTTATTTTGAACTTTGATCTTTGAACATTGAACTTTATGATATGCTTATTTTTCTTCTTGCCAGAAATCCCATGATGCAAAGGCTTGCAGCAAGAGCATTTCTAAGCCATTCTTCACTGTGGCTCCGTGCTCTTTTCCCTTCTTCATGAAGAGGGTTTCATCGGGATTGTAGATGAGGTCGTAGAGTAGTGTATGGGTATCCATCGCCTCGTAAGGCAGTGGAGGGCACTCATCTACATGAGGATACATACCTACAGGAGTACAATTCACGATGACATTGTATTCCTTGATGACCTCAGGGGTGATTTTATCGTACTGAATAGTACCAGGACGTTCGTATCGACTCACGAAAACAGTCTCCAGTCCGAGCGATTTCAAGCCGTAGTTGATGGCTTTGGATGCACCGCCAGTACCGAGAATCAATGCTTTCTTGTGGAAAGACTCGATGAAAGGTTCGATGCTCTGGGTGAAACCGATGACATCACTGTTGTATCCCTTGAGGATAGTCTCGTCGCCTTTATGCTCCACTTTCACCACGTTGACAGCTCCGATGGCATTTGCCTCGGGACTAACCTGATCAAGATAACTGATTACCTTCTCCTTGTAAGGGATGGTTACATTGAGGCCTTTTAACTCCGGATTAGAGTCGAGAATCTCGGTGAGATCTTCGATGGATGGAATCTCGAAGTTGATATATTGGGCGTCGATGCCCTCGTTCTCAAACTTCTCGTTGAAGTAGCCTTTTGAGAACGAATGTCCTAGGGGATAACCTATGAGTCCATACTTGTCCATAATATCTTTGTTTTATTTTGTTGCGAAATAAAGGGTGCAGATGCCGAAGGTGAGTCTCTTGAACTCAGCCTTTTCGAATCCTGCCTTCTTGAATACCTCCATCATCGTTTCTCCCTGTGGGAATGCCTCGATGGTCTTGGTGAGATAGCTGTAGGCACTCTGGTCTTTCGATATCAGCTTGCCGTAGATAGGCAATACGGTATGCGAATAGATGTGGAACAGCTGCTTCATCGGGAAGCTGACCGGAGTGGTGAGTTCCACGATGCAGAGATGTCCTCCCTTCTTCAGTACTCGGCACATTTCGCGCAGTCCCTGGTCCAGGTTCTGGAAGTTGCGGATGCCGAAGGCGGCTGTTACCGCATCAAAGGTGTTGTCTTCGTATGAGAGGTGAAGGCAGTCTTCCTTGTCGAAGCGGATCACGTGGTCCAGTCCCAACTGCTTCACTTTCTGTCTTCCTATCTCCATCATCCCCTGCGAGATATCTGCTCCCACGAGCTTGTCGGGATGCAGCATCTGTGCAGCAAGGATGGCGAAGTCGCCGGTACCAGTGGCGATGTCGAGCATTTTCTTTGGAGAGAAGGGCGCAAGCCGCTTGATTGCCTTCTTGCGCCATCCCTTATCGATATCCCACGAGAGTCGGTGGTTCAGGGTATCGTAGGTAGGGGCGATGTTATCAAACATCTCCTCTACCAACTTTCCCTTTTCTCTTGTGCCCTCGTAGGGCTTAATCTGTTCTTGTTTATACATTATTTATATATTACTTACTTTTGTCGAGCAATATACCTTATTATATATTACTTGTGTGCAGCAAGCCACTCGCTTACGTTCTTCTCGATGCGTGCAGCGATGTCGCCTTCCTCAGCAGCCTTGTCGAACTTCTCGCCTGTGATGTGCTCGTACAGCTCGATGTAGCGATCAGATACGCTCTCTGCATACTCGTCAGTAATCTCTGGCATAGTCTGACCAGGCTGGTTCATGAAGTTGTGCTCGATGAGCCACTGGCGAACGAACTCCTTAGAAAGCTGGCGCTGAGGCTCACCCTTCTTAAACTTCTCCTCGTAACCATCAGCGTAGAAGTAGCGGCTAGAGTCTGGAGTATGGATCTCGTCGATGAGATAAACCTTGCCGTCGCGCTTACCGAACTCATACTTGGTATCAACGAGGATCAATCCCTGCTTGGCAGCGATTTCCTGACCACGGGCGAAGATGCGGCGTGTATAGTCCTCCATTACAGCGTAATCCTCTGCACTAACAATGCCCTGAGCGATAATCTCTTCCTTAGAGATGTTCATATCGTGACCCTCGTCAGCCTTTGTAGTAGGGGTGATGATAGGCTCTGGGAAACGCTCGTTCTCGCGCATTCCGTCAGGCAACTTCACACCGCAGATCTCGCGGCATCCCTTCTGATAGTCACGCCATGCACTACCGGTGAGGATAGAGCGGATGATCATCTCCACGCGGAAACCTTCGCACTTCAAACCTACTGTAACCATTGGGTCTGGAGTAGCCAACTTCCAGTTTGGACAGATATCTGTAGTTGTGTCCAGGAACTTAGCTGCAATCTGATTGAGCACCTGACCCTTGAATGGAATACCCTTTGGCAGAACAACATCGAATGCTGAGATTCTGTCGGTAGCGACCATCACGAGGATGTCGTCGTTAATGTCATACACATCACGTACTTTACCGTGGTAAACACTCTTCTGTCCATCGAAATGGAAATCTGTTTTTGTTAATGCTTTCATTTTATTTAATTTATAATTAATTTGTTTTTTGAGCTTCCCGTGCTTCCGCTCTCTCCTTGTCATACTTGTCGTATGCGTTGACGATGCGGGTTACGAGCTTGTGTCGCACAATATCCTTTTGCCCCAGTTTCACGACTCCGATTCCTTCTACTCCTTCCAGGATCTTGAGCGCCTCTTTCAGTCCGCTTCGCTGCTCGCGAGGTAGGTCTATCTGTGTCAGGTCGCCTGTAATGATCATCTTGGTGTTCATACCCATACGGGTGAGGAACATTCTGATCTGCTGTGAGGTCGTATTCTGCGCCTCGTCGAGGATGACGACGGCGTCGCTGAGGGTGCGTCCACGCATGAAGGCGAGTGGCGCAATCTGGATAATGTGCTTTTCCATCATATCTTGCAACTTGACGGCAGGAATCATATCTTCCAACGCATCATAGAGCGGTTGCAGGTAAGGGTCTATCTTATCTTTCATGTCGCCCGGCAGGAATCCGAGCTTTTCGCCTGCTTCTACGGCAGGTCTTGAGAGGATGATTTTCTTGATAGCTTTCTCCTTGAGGGCTTTCACGGCAAGGGCGATGCTGAGGTAGGTCTTACCGGTTCCGGCAGGACCCACAGCAAATATCATATCGTTCTTTTCGTAAGCCTCGATGAGCTGCTGCTGGTTCTCGCTGCGGCTCTTGATAGGTCGGCCGCTGATGCTATATACCAGCACGCCTTTCACGGAGTCTGCTTTGGTCTGTTTGCCTTTCACAATATCAAGAATATCCTCTTCATTGAGCATGTTGTATTTAGCTAAGTGCTTGCGCATCAGCTCAATGTCTTCTTCTGCTTTCGCCATCTCCTCCTCGTCGCCGAGCACACGAATCACGTTGTCGCGTGCAACGATACGCAACTTAGGATACAGTGACTTAATCATCTGTAGGTTACCATTTCCTACGCCATAGAACATCACTGGATCTATATCTTCGAGTATAATATGTTTCTCTATCAAAATATTTATATTTCTTATTGGTTTGCAACCTTAATGTTCTAAATAATGTTATATAACGCTGCAAAATTACTACTTTTCTGTGAATTGAGCAAATATTTCAATACTTTTTGTTACCTTTGCAGGAAATTTTTAGTTATGAAGATTAGTAAGAATAGATATTTGCAAGGTTTTTTAGTCGTCGTGCTGTTGCTGGCACTGGTCCGTGTTATTTTTCCGAGTGTGGCTGAGCCTAGGTTGACGGCTCATTCTGATGGAAAAGACAGTACGGCAATCGATTCTTTAAGAGGAAATTTAATGGCTTCGGCTGGTGCTCAGGATGCCGTTTCCGGTGAGGCTTCTGATGCTTCTTCTGCTGAAGCTGTGGCTGAGGATTTGAAGAAGGATGAATTGTCGGTAACTCCTGATACAGCCTCTGATGGCAGATTTTCGATATTTTTCGATAAGAATGGCAAGGAGGTGAAACATCGCATTTTCTCGGTGCCTCATTTCGGAAACACCTTCCCTGATCAGCAGGATGTACAGATCGTAGCTGCCAGCAAGCATGGTGTGGCTCCGGTTCAGAACCGTGAGGAGGCTGAGCATAGCAAGGGTAAACTGGTGTATGTGGGCAGCAATCCTTTCTTTTATGTGGATAAGTTGAACAACAGTATTCCTTATCTGGTGCCTAGGGCTTCGGTACTGTTGCAGGATATCGGTAGGGCGTATTTTGATTCGCTGCAGATTAAGGGCATTCCTTTGCATAAGATTATTGTTACCAGTATCTTGCGTACCAAGGATGATGTGTCGAAACTGAGAACCCGAAACGGCAATGCTACCGAGAATTCGTGCCATCTCTATGGTACTACCTTCGATGTTTGCTACAACCGGTATAAGCAGATTCAGACGGAGAAACAACCTCGCCGTCAGGTGCAGAATGATACCCTGAAGTGGGTTTTCAGCGAGGTGTTGAGGGATTTCCGTGAGAAGAACCGCTGTTATATCAAATATGAGGTAAAACAGGGTTGCTTCCACATTACCGTGAGATAAATTACTGAAGTTTCGCATGTGGTTCAAGTACGGGCTGAAGGCCCAAAAGCTCCTAGCCCAGGGCATCGCCCTGGGTATAATGGCAATCAGCAAGGCGCCCTGTAAGGGCAAAAGCTTTAAAAACAGCATAATAAAGCTTTTGCCCTTACAGGGCGATTTCTTTAAAACCAACAATCCCCAGGGTGTTGCCCTGGGCTAGGAGCTTCTGCCCTTTCAGGGCGTATGGGGCAACCTTTTCTGAGTTTAGACAGAATTTTCTGCAGGTTAATTTTAGCTCTTTTCCTGAATCTTCTGCAGGTCGGCTTCTTCGCCTACCAGCCAGATGATATCGCCTTTTTCGAAAACGCGGGAAGGGAGAATGTGGGTAAGGTTCTCCTGGCCCTCTTCCAATCCTACAACCATACAGTTGTACTTGTTGCGGATTCCGCTCTCTTCCAGCGTCTTGCCCAGAAATTCGCTGCCGCCGCTGATGATGAGCTGGCGGAGCTTCATCTCCCGTTTCTCTATCTCCAGATCTTCCGGGGCTAGCTCGGTAGTGAGCGCTTGGGCAAACTTGTGTACCTGGTCGTCGTTACCGATGATCTGAAGCTTGTCGCCAGGGAATATCATGGTGTCGCCATTCGGAATGTTCAGGCGCTGCGACCCCCTTCGGATGCTGCTCATATCGATGCCGAAACGCTGGCGGAGGTGCAGTTCCTTCAGTGATTTGCCACACCAGATGCTGTCTTCCGGTACCTCTATTTCACTGATATGGATATCTCTATCCAGCAGATGACCCTCGTAGAGCGGGCGCTTTTCGCCGTTCACCTGTGCGGCAATATCGCGCGAACGCAGGTTGTGCAGGAAGAGGCGCTCCATCACGATGCTTCGTTTCTTGATGCGGCGTGAACCCAGCATCAGCAGTACAATCACGGCTCCGATGCATACCATCAGCGCATTGGTGAATCGGGACAGATAGTTGATGATATAGAAGATGAAGCCCAGGGCAATGACGTATCTCACGAATATCGTGAAGAGCAGCGGAATGCGGTTGATGCTGCTCTCCACCCACAGTCGCTTCCATTCCGGGCTGTGATTCTTCTTCATCACGATGGCTCGCAGGAAAGGCGAGATGAGTACGATGGTGAGCAGACCCGTGATGGCGTTGGCATACCAGTGAAGATTCCAGCCTGGCAGCATATTGCGCATCAGAGGCAGGACGAAGGTAAACATCATCGCTATCGCCGCAGCCGAAAGAATGGAGTATGCCACGGTATTGATGACCATCTGCCGGATCAGCGATTTCCACTTGCTCTGCTGTTGGGTAGAGGGGCGGCTCATCGCAAAATGGTTCAGAATATTGATGAATTTGCTAGGCAGATGCTTCTCCATCAGCTGATAGGAAGGCTGCGCCAGTCGGATCATATAAGGGGTGAGGAAGGTGGTGATGACTGAAACTGCCACCACTACCGGATAGAGGAAGTTGCTGATAACTCCCAGCGACAATCCCAGTGAGGCGATGATGAAGGAGAACTCGCCAATCTGCGCCATCGAGAATCCGCAGCGCATCGCCGACTTCAATGATTCGCCGCCCAGCATGAATCCGAAGGTTCCCAATGTTGTCTGTCCTATCAGGATGGCTGCCACGAGCGCGAGGATAGGAACGGCATATTCTACCAGAATGTTGGGATCTACCAGCATACCTACCGATACGAAGAAGATGGCTCCGAAGAGATTCTTTACCGGTTCTACAAGCTTGATAATCTTCTCAGCCTCAATGGTTTCTGCCAGGATGCTACCCATGACGAAGGCTCCGAAAGCGCTCGAAAAACCTACCTTGGTAGATAATACCGCCATGCCGCAGCACAGTCCCAGGGAAACGATAAGCAGGGTTTCGCCATTGATGAACTTCCTGACTGAGCGCAGGAAGAGCGGGATGGCAAAGATGCCCACGATAAACCATAATACCAGGAAGAAGCCAATCCTCAGTACCGATGTGAACATCTGTTCGCCATCCGGATTGTTGCCTCCGGCGATGGCGGAAAGCATCACCATCATCACGATGGCAAGGATGTCTTCCAGGATGAGCACGCTCATCACCATGGAGGCAAACTTCTGCTGCCGCAGTCCCATATCGTCGAAAGCCTTATATATAATGGTGGTGGAACTCATGGCGAGCATACCACCCAGGAAGATGCAGTCCATCCTGCCCCAGCCGAAGCTGTGGCCCACGCTGATGCCCAGCAGCATCATGGAAAAGACGATGACGATGCAGGCGATGATGGGTGAGGCTCCCATCTTCACGATTTTCTTGAAGGAGAAATCGAGACCGAGCGAGAAGAGGGTGAAGATGACTCCGATGTCTGCCCAGGTCTGGATATCCGTCTCGTCCATCACCGACATGGTGTAGGGCATGTGGGGCGACACGAGGAAGCCCGCCACGATGTAACCCAGCACCAGGGGCTGCTTGAGCCGCTTGAAGATGAGGGTAACAATGCCAGCCACCATCAGGATGAGGGCGAGGTCTTTTACTAAATAGGGAATTTCTGCCATATTTTTCTTTTTATGAAAATGATAATCTCTCTAAAAAATAGTCAGTTTATGAAAATGGGGAATTTAGATTTCTCCTAAATTCCCCATATATATTAGTCGTTATACTCTTCTGTGATTTCCGCAATCTTCACGATGGTATCCACTACCTTCTGCATCACCTGTACGCTCACGAATTCGTGAGGACCGTGGAAGTTGACGCCACCGGCAAAGATATTTGGACAAGGAAGACCCTTGAAGCTGAGCTGCGCACCATCTGTACCGCCACGGATAGGCTCTACGCGAGGTGGAACACCACTCTCCTGCATGGCACGGAGCACGATGTCGATGACATGCATGTTTGGATCTATCTTCTCCTTCATGTTGTAGTACTGGTCGTAGATTTCTGCCGTAACAGTTCCCTCGCCGTACTTCTCGTTCATCTTCTTGACGCAGTCTTCGATGAAATCCTTGCGAGCTTCAAACTTCTGTCGGTCGTGGTCGCGGATGATATAGCTGAGCTTGGCTTCCTCGCAGCGGCTTTCGATGCCGAGCAGGTGGTAGAAGCCCTGGTAACCTTCGGTCTGTTCAGGTGTTTCTGCCTCAGGAATCATGTTCTGGAATTCCACAGCCAGTCGGCTTGCGTTGATCATCTTGCCCTTGGCATAGCCTGTATGCACGCTCACGCCCTTGATGTGGATCTTGGCAGCAGCAGCATTGAAGTTCTCGTATTCCAGGTCGCCCAGGTCGCCGCCGTCGATGGTGTAAGCCCAGTCGCAGCCGAACTTCTCTACATCGAAGTGATGGGCGCCCATGCCGATTTCCTCGTCTGGATTGAAGCCCACGCGAATGTCTCCGTGCTTGATTTCCTTATGGTCGCGGAGGTAGCACATTGCCTGTACGATTTCAGCGATGCCCGCCTTGTCGTCTGCACCGAGCAGGGTAGTTCCATCAGTTACGATGATGTCCTCGCCCTTGTGCGCCTTGAGTTCTGGGAATTTTTCTACGCTGGAGATGATGCCCGGACTGAGTTCGATATCCTCGCCGTCGTAATTCTCGATGACGCGGGCCTTGATGTCTTTTCCGCTGGCATCAGGACTGGTGTCCATGTGGGAGATGAAGCCGATGGTAGGAGTCTTTTTCTTGGTATTGCCCTTCAGGGTGGCGTAGATGTAGCCCATATCGTCCATCTCTACGTCGCTCAGACCTTCTTCCTCCAGTTCGTGCTTCAGGTACTTGGCAAATTCCAACTGTTTTGCCGTGCTTGGCACACTTTCAGAGTCTTCGCTCGACTGTGTGTCGAATTTTGTATAGTTAATGAAACGTTCTACTAAATCCATGTTCTTAAATTAAATTTTAATGTAGTAGTGATCTCGGTGGGACTCAAACCCACGACCTTCAGAACCGGAATCTGACGCTCTATTCAACTAAGCTACGAGACCAGAATTGGTGATTTATCGGCAAACGCCGCCTACCCCTTAGGAGTAATTGACTGCAAAAGTACATTTTTTATTTCGAATAACCAAATATTTGGCTCATTTTTTTTCTATATATATAATGTATAGGGAGAAAAAGCGGTGAATTTTTCTACAAAATGACACTTAAAATCTAAAAAATGCTATCATTTTGCGAAATATTTTTGAAAAACGCTTGCAGATTAATAATAAATTTGTATCTTTGCAGCGTGAAAGTAAGATAAACAGTAAAATAAGAAACTATAAACGATATATAATAGATAAAATGAGTAATCTGATAAAACCCGAAGGGTATGAGGCGCTGCTGGATATGCGCCAGACCGAAATGGGTATCAAAATGATAAAAGAGTTCTTCCAGCAGAACCTGTCTACAGAGTTGCGCTTGCGCCGTGTCACCGCCCCTCTCTTCGTATTGAAGGGTTTGGGTATCAATGACGACCTGAATGGAGTGGAGCGCCCTGTAACTTTCCCTATCAAGGATTTGGGTGATGCAAAGGCTGAGGTGGTTCACTCTCTGGCTAAATGGAAGCGCTTGACCTTGGCAGAATATGAGATAGAGCCGGGCTATGGTGTCTATACCGATATGAATGCCATCCGTGCCGATGAGGAGCTTGATAATCTTCATTCGCTCTATGTGGACCAGTGGGACTGGGAGGCTGTGATTACGAAGGGTGATCGTACCATCTCATTCCTTGAAGATGTGGTTCGCCGCATCTATGCAGCCATCCTCCGCACCGAGTTCCTGGCTTGCGAGCACTATCCACAGCTGAAGCCTTTCCTGCCAAAGGAGATTCATTTTATCCATGCGCAGGATTTGCTCGATATGTATCCTGACAAGACTCCTAAGGAGCGCGAGGATGCTATCTGCAAGAAATATGGTGCCGTATTTGTAGAGGGTATCGGCGGAAAGTTGAGCGATGGAAAGAAGCATGATGGCCGTGCTCCTGACTATGACGACTGGAGCACCATAGCCGAGAATGGCAAGGAGGGATTGAATGGTGATATCCTGATCTGGTATCCGGTGTTGGGCAGAAGCTTCGAGCTGAGCTCTATGGGTATCCGTGTTGACAAGGAGAGCCTGCTTCGCCAGTTGAAGCTGGAAGGCAAGGAAGATAGAGAGAAGCTCTATTTCCACCAGCAGCTCCTGAACGACAAGTTGCCATTGAGTATCGGTGGTGGTATCGGTCAGAGCCGTCTCTGCATGGTGCTGCTCCACAAGGCGCACATCGGCGAGATTCAGGCTAGTATCTGGCCGGAAGATATGAGAAAAGAATGTGAGAAGGCAGGAATGCCGCTCATCTAGAGATAATAAAGATAAGAACAGATTGTTTAGTTGGAATCCTGGTCATATCAACATATTTTTTTAATGAATATTAGAGAGATTATCAACATACGATTATAAGTTCATAGATATTATATAAATGAGAATCCCGACCCTCCTTCTTCTTGGAGAGTCGGGATCATCATTTTTGCCTAGTACTTGAAGGCTTTTGCCCTTACAGGGCGGCAGGCTTGCATCCATAATTCCCCTGGGCTAGGAGCTTTTGGGCCTTCAGCCCGTTTCAACCATATAGTTCGATTTTTTTTCCGAACTGTTTCCGGAAGAACTAGAAGTAATAGGTGAAACCCATGGTGGCAGCACGGTTGCCGAAATGCTGACCGGCAATATCGTGGAATCTGCCTTCCAGGGTAAGATGCTTGCCTATGTTCTTATACACGCCCACCTCGGCATAGAGATTGGCTGGCGTATAGGCTGGTGTAAGAGTATGGCGACGGGTGCACCAGATCATATTGGATGTCAGGCGCCAGCCAGCAGGCAATGACAACTGTGGAGCCAGCTTGAATATCGCAAAATTGCTGTATTTGCTGGTTTTAGAGTTCTTTCCTTCTTCTCCTCCGAAAATCTCAGCCTTTTCCCAGAAGTAATTCACTCCGGCGGTAATCCTCAGCATTCCCTTATGCCAGAAGGCAGTAGTTCCGATGCCCAGTGTATTGTCGCGATCTATACCCGGAAGATCCTGATGGATATTCTTGATAGAACTGCTTATTACGAGATTCGGCTTGCTGTAGGTATGCTTCAGTTCAGCCACATAGGCAAGGCGCTCGCTGATGTCCTTGGTGTAGTATGGACGCCAAGCCCCCTCCATATCGCCTGCTGTAACGAAATCGCCAAAATCGGCATTGAAGATTCGGCGGCAGAATGTGCCCTGCAGGGTATGGCCCGGTGCAAAGTTGTGATATATGCTCACAGTGTAGCTATGGTTGTGGGTACTATGCTTCCAGTTCTTTTCTGTAGCAATCTGCTTCGGACGGAAATTGATGGTGCGGAATCGGTCGCCCACCATGAAGCCCCATTTGCCGATGGTATAATCCAGCTGCGCATACAGGTCCTGATAGTTGGAGTGGTTGGTGTAATCAGCCACACAGTTCTTCTCGATAGACAGTCCGCCCTCGAAACCGGCTGTAAGCCAGAGGTTCTCTGAAATCACCGGAGTGGCATATTCCACTACCATAAACGGATAGGTGGCATGGTTGCGATAAGGTGCCGCACTGGCATCTGCCGCATTTCCGCCGTTATCGCTGATGTTCTCGGCACCCAGGGTAAAGAGGATGCTCGCTCCCTTTTCGCCCAGCTGGCGGGTATAGTCTGCCTGGAGATGGTAGGCGCGCACATAGTCGGCTGGCGTATCGGTAAAATGGTTTCGGGTGTAGGTCTGCATCGCATCCACTTCCAGCATGTCCTTCTCGGTAGGAGTCCAGAGGATGTTCATCTTGGCTCCCTCGTGCGAATAGTGATTGATGAGGCTTGGGCCTTCGCCGGCATAGGAACCCAGGTCGTTGTTGGATGTGCGCTGTATGTTGCCCTCTACGTGGCTCAGGATGCGCAGCTTGTCCTGCTGGCTCAATACGCTCACGATGCCCTTTCCGCCGCCATAGGTGTCGCCGAAGAGACCTACTCTTCCGCTCACTCCGTTCTCACCCTTGCGCAGGGTGATGTCAATCACCTTTTTCAGACTGCTGCATCCCTTCATCACCTCAGAGTTCTGGCAAACCTTGATGCTCTCTATCTCCCTCGCCTTGAAATGATGGAGCAGGGTAGCGTAGTCGAGACCATATTCCTGGTTGTCGATACGGATGACAAACTTGCCGTAGAGATTGGCGAAGGGATCACCGCCGATGATGTTGTTACCGTCCATCGTAAGGACTTCTGGGCACATCATCAGCACATCGAGGAGCGATTCCTCGCCCGTGAGATCCATTTCAGATACGTGCATGATGTAGCGGTCGCCGATGTGTTCTATCGGTGCCGCCATTGTAGGATTAGTAAAGCCTCCGAGCACCATAGCGAGCAGCAGGAGGCGGCTGGTTTTTATCATTTTATTCTTTCTCATACTTTCTTTTTAATGTTAAGTTGTAGCATTTAGGTTTTGTCCCATCGCCTGTCCCTACCCGAAAAGCAGGGTGATAAGCGGGATGGTGAGGATGCTGCCCAGTGTAGTGATGAATGTCAACTCTGTGATGAGCGCCGGGTTCCTGCCGTATTTCAGGCAGAACATGGTGCCGAAGCTAGCTACAGGCATCGCAATCACCACGGTGTTGATATTATTCACCACGTCGCTCACGCCGCATACCTTGAAGAAGAAGTAGAGGCTCAGCGGAACCACTACCAGGCGGAGCAGCGAGGCTACGTAAACCTTCGGGCTGCCGATAATCTCCTTGAGGGGCAGCTTGGCCATGCTGCTTCCGATAATCATCAGGGCGGCAGGAACCGTTACGTTGCCCACCATCGTTACCGGACGGGCGATGACATCAGGCGTATGTACCCCCAGTGCCACCAGCAGGGCTGCCACGGCAGCCGCAATCAGAGCCGGACTCAGCAATACCTTCGGGTTAAACTGCTTCACGCTGTATTCGCCCTTGATGAGCATCACGCCAGCCGTGAAGATGAAAAACGTGTTCGGCATGTTGAGCAGGGCGGCGTAGAAGATAGCCTGGGGTCCGAAGATGCTCGAAACGATAGGGTATCCGATGAATCCCACGTTGGCAAACATCAGGGCGAAACCGATCATTCCCTGGTCGTCATGGTTCTTGCTGATGAGCCGAGGCACCCCGAATCCGAACACCAGTAATAAGATGTACGTGAGGAAGCCTACACCCAGAAGCGGGAGAATGAGCGTGCGGTCGGGCAGTTCATCTCCCATCACAGACGAGAGCACCAGCAGCGGGCAGGTGATATCTACCACGATGCTGGACAGCTTCTTGTCAAACTTGTCGCCCATATAGCCAAGCTTGCAGGCGACGTAACCTAAAACTACGATGATGAACAGAACCACCATCACTTCCAAATTCTCCATTATCCCGAAAATCTAATCTCTTTTATCTTAATCGATAAAACTTCTTTTACCTTAATCTATGAATCTTCTGGTGATATCGCCGTAGTTCTCGATGCGGCGGTCGCGCAGGAATGGCCACCAGCGGCGTACATCCTCGCTGTGCTTCAGGTCGATATCCACCACCAGGCTCTCTTCCTCATCATCGCTCGCACGATAGTGAAGCTCGCCCTGAGGACCTGCCACGAAACTGCTGCCCCAGAACTGGATTCCGTCGGTCTGACCGCTTGGGTCAGCTTCGAATCCCACTCGGTTTACAGCCACTACCGGCAAACCGTTTGCCACGGCATGACCTCTCATCACGGTGGTCCACGCCTCACGCTGGCGCTGCTGCTCTTCCTCTGTATCGTAGGTGGCATAGCCGATGGCAGTAGGGTAGATCAGGATGTCTGCGCCCTGCAGTGCCATCAGGCGGGCTGCTTCCGGATACCACTGGTCCCAGCACACCAGTACGCCGAGTTTGCCCACGGAAGTCTGTATCGGCTTGAATCCGAGGTCGCCAGGGGTGAAGTAGAACTTCTCGTAGTAGGCTGGGTCATCCGGAATGTGCATCTTGCGGTACTTTCCGGCTATGCTTCCGTCCTTCTCTATCACCACTGCCGTATTGTGATACAGTCCCGGAGCACGGCGCTCGAAGAGCGAAGTAACGATCACCACGCCCAGATCCTTGGCAAGCCTGCCGTAGAATTCGGTAGATGGACCGGGAATCGGTTCGGCAAGGTCGAAATTCTCTACATCTTCTACCTGGCAGAAGTAGAGCGTGTTGTGAAGTTCCTGCAAAACAATGAGTTCTGCGCCACGCTTCGCCAGGTCGATGATGCCCTCAGCGAGTCGGGTCTTGTTATCGGCGATGTCCGCCGTAATGTGAAGTTGTAATAATCCGAGTTTCATTTATGTCTGTGTCTTTTCTAATACTTTATTTGATAGCCCCCTCCGGCAGCTGCATGGTGAGGCAGTGGATGCTTCCGTGCTGGCGGATGATGGTGAGCGAATCTACTCCTATCACGTCTCTGTCTGGGAAGGCAAGCTGAATCTGTCGCTTCGCCTCCTCGTCCTTCTCAGGCTGGTTGTACGTAGGATAAATCACGGCACCGTTCAGAATCAGGAAGTTGGCATAGGTGGCAGGCAGTCTGTCGCCCTTGCTGTTCTTGTCTGTGGTCAGTCTGTCGCCCTCGTCATAGATGGCATCCGGCATCGGGAGCTTCAGCAGTCGGTAAGGGTATCCCTCGTAGGTGAAGATTTTCTGCAGCTGCTTCTCCAGCGCCTGGAAGTCCTCATACTGCTCATCTTCCGCATCATCACACCCTACATATAATAAGGTGTCGTGCGGAGCCACTCTCACGATGGTGTCGATATGTCCGTCGGTATCATCACCCACCAGATTACCATGGTCGAGCCATACCACATTTCTTACATGGAAGAAATTCCTGAGCTGGCTGTCGATGTTCTCGCGGGTGAAAGGCTGGTTGCGGTGAGGCGCCAGCAGGCACTGCGATGTGGTGAAGAGCGTACCCTTGCCGTCGCTCTCAATGCTTCCGCCTTCGAGCACGAAGCCCTGGTGGTTTTCCAGCGCCGCATTGAAGGCTCCCTGATAGTAGAGCTGCAGATTGATGGCATTGTCCTTTTTCCAGGCGAATTTCTCGCCCCATCCGTTGAACTTGAAGTCGAGCAGATGGATAGGGATGACGTGCGAATTGTGTCTGCCGCGCGAAACCATGCTGATAGGTCCGTGGTCGCGCGCCCAGGTATCGTTGGTATCCATCTCGTAGAGGTGAACGCGGCTCATCTGTCCCTCCGACAGCTTTTCGGCGAGCATTCTCTGGGTGCTTTCCAGGATAGGTGTCACCACAAGCAGGTCTTCGTAGCGGGTGATGATGTCTGCGAGCTGCAGATACGTGTTGGTTATCTGTCTCAGATACGGCTTCCAGTCCGTTCCGCCGTGTGGCCACGTGAGCATGATGGCGCTCTGTGGTTCCCATTCTGCAGGAAGTGCGAAATCGCAAGGTAATATTGAGTGATGCATAAGCTTTTGTATTTTTAATGTTTTATGCGTGCAAATATACTAAAAAATCGGCAACTTACATAATTTTTTGAAAATTTTTAGTGAAACGCTTGCTAATTTCGTGAGAAATGCGTAACTTTGCAGCCTAAATTATAAAATAAGACATATTAGGAGCGTGAAAATAAGAGAAGTAGTTGATGCCCTTGAACATTACGCGCCTCTGCCCTTGCAGGAAGGATATGATAATGCCGGCCTGCAAGTTGGATTGACAGAGGCGGTAGAAATGTCAGGGGCATTGTTGTGTCTTGACGTCACTGAGGCGGTGGTGGATGAGGCGGTCCAGAAGGGCTGCAACCTCATCGTAAGCCATCATCCGCTCATCTTCAGAAAGCTTTCCAGGATATCGGATGAGAACTATGTGCAGCGCACCGTTCGCAAGGCGATCAAGAATGATGTTACCATCGTCTCCATGCATACCAACATGGATGCAGCGGCAGGCGGAGTGAACTTCAAGATTGCCGAGAAGCTGGGTCTGAAGAACGTGCAGTTTTTCGGTGGCGAGAAGGAAGTGGATGGCGTGAAGGGCGGCAGCGGCGTAATAGGAGAAATCTCTGACGAGGATATCCTGAAGGCTGCCCAGGCTGGCAAGCTTTCGGATGAGGTGAAGGAGCATTTCGCCGAGGGTATCGCTGCCGATGACCTGGTGCTGCTGCTCAGGGAGCGTTTCGGAGTGGAGTGCGTGCAGTGCAACCAGCTCTTGCGTCGCCCTATCCGCAAGGTGGCGCTCTGCGGCGGTTCGGGTTCGTTCCTGCTGGGCGATGCCATTGCGGCGGGAGCCGATGCCTTCATCACGGGCGAAATGAGCTATCACGAGTATTTCGGCCATGAGCAGGAGATTCAGATCTGCGTCATCGGCCACTATCAGAGTGAGCAGTTTACCAGCGAAATCTTCCGCAGCATCATCCTCTCTCATTTCCCAGATGCCAAATGCTGCATCTCGGAGATCAACACCAATCCCATCATCTATTTGTAAAATGAGATGATATCCCCCATGATGGTTGATGTCCCTCATGATGGTTGATGTCCCCATACGCCCTGAAAGGGCAGAAGCTCCTAGCCCAGGGCATCGCCCTGGGTAACAGAGATATGAGCAATGCGCCCTGTAAGGGCAAAAGCTTTAAAAAGAACAATAAAGGTTTAAAGATAAAATAAAGAAATTATGGCAAAGAAAGATCCTACAGATTTGACAGTTGAAGAGAAGTTGAAGGCTCTTTACCAGCTTCAGGTAACCTTGTCGGGCATCGACGAGAACCGTGAGTTGCGTGGTGAGCTTCCTCTCGAAGTTCAGGACTTGGAAGATGATATCGCCGGTCTCACCACTCGTATCGAGAACATCCAGCGCGAAATCGAGCAGTTCGACCGTGCTGTTTACCAGAAGCAGAACGAGATTGCTGATGCACAGGCTAGCCTGGAGCGCTATCATGCGCAGCTCGATACCGTGAGCAACAACCGCGAGTATGATACCTTGAGCAAGGAGATTGAGTTCCAGGAGTTGGAAATCGAGCTTTGCAACAAGAAGATCCGCGAGGGCATGGCTAAGATGCGCGAGCGCGAGTTCGACCTCCACAAGGCTGAGGAGAAGAAGGCTGACCTGGAGCACGGACTGGTAGAGAAGCGTGCTGAGCTGGAAGACATCCTGGAGGAGACTCACGAGGAGGAGGAGCGCCTGAAGGAGAAGGCTCTCGAGCTTGAGAAGAAGATTGAGCCACGTCTGCTCGCCAGCTTCAAGCGTATCCGCAAGGGTGCCCGCAACGGTCTGGGTATCGTTTACGTGCAGCGTGATGCATGTGGTGGTTGTTTCAACAAGATTCCACCTCAGCGCCAGTTGGATATCAAGATGCACAAGAAGATCATCCCTTGTGAGTACTGCGGCCGTATCCTCATCGACCCAGAGTTGGCAGGTGTGAAGATCGAGACTCCGAATACAGAGGAGAAGCCAAAGCGCAAGCGCATTTCCCGCCGCAAGAAGGCTGAGGATGCTGAATAAGGATTTGGAAAGAGACAAAGCTTGTAAAAGCGTATAAATGTAAAGGAAGCGGCAACCGGAAGATTCGGCTGCCGCTTTTTTTCATACGGTTATGCGAAATCAGATGATGATAATCCGAAATCAGATGATGGTAATCCAGATTCCTTCTCCCTGATTCTCAGCTGCCTGGATGCATTTCATCAGTCGGGTGAGCCAGATGCGGGAGTTCACCACCATGCCCTTCACCTTGTTCTCACCCACCAGGATGCAGCCCTGGGTATCGTCGGGATAGTTGCCGGCATGGATGCGGATGCCATCGAAACCGGGAACCCCCTGCACATACGGCAGCCACTCCTTGAATCGGGGCGACTTGGTAATGAGCACACGATACGAACCTTCAGGGATGGCTGTATGACCCGGAATCTTTCTTGCCACCTTGCCGCTCTGACGGCTGTACTTGGCATTTACTTCCTCGGGCTTCAGCGCTATCCCGTTCAGGTTGCGCCACGTAGGCTCCAGGGTGTCACAGAAGTAGCTGTCCTTAGACAACTTCTTCAAGTCGAAAGTATGTTCGAAACTGCGCTTGTCGCCGGCAGACTTGCCGGAAAGCACCTTGCGCTTCACATCACCATCAGCCAACAGATACAGTCGGCCGATGGTATAAGTATTCTTCTTTGCTATACGCTCTAAAACTATTTCCATATACAATAAAATTTTTTCGTTCATAACTCTAAGAGTGAGGCTTCATCATTCTAATAATGGGTCTTGAAATAAACTGAGTCACTGAGTTTCTGAGTCACTGAGTCACTTTCTTCTTTCTCGATATACCCACGATGCAGCCAGTTTCTCAACATTTTGGCAGTACCCTTGGCGTTCATGTCGTTTTTCAGACGCAGGCTCTCTACCTGCTGATAGCTGAACTTGTCGGGCAGGAATGCCAGGATGCTCGCAGGTCCCTTCTTGCTTTCCTGATCACCGTCACGCTCCGCCTTCTTGATGGCATCACCGAAGAAACGCATCTTGCAGTAGAGGTCGTAACGCTCGCTCCAGCGGATGAAATCCTCAATCTCCGGCTCCCACTGGTAACCGTTCGCCACATAGAGCACACAAGCCTTCAGATAGCCGATTACGTTGGCACGGAAACTCAGATTCTCATAGACTCTGTCCTGCGACAGACGGGAGAATTCCGCATTCTCATCTTTCAGTACCTCGGCAAGATGAAAAGCCTCCTTGCATTCCACCAGCCCCGAAGCCATGCAGAGATTATCAATGTAAGGTTTCAGAGAATTTCTGAATTCCTCATCATAGGTTCCATAGACGGGAATGTCCTCGCCGATGTCTCTTTCCGGGATGGTGCAGAAGTTGATACGGGAAACCGGACCATCGGTCAGCACACGCTTGAAATACCTGATGCCCTTATGGATGGTGGTAGAAGCATTCCAGTTGAAACGGATGGTGACACGCTCGGTGACACTTTGTGTTCCGACTCGCGTTTGTCTATATAAATTACCTGGGTCGAAGGCGAGGCACATGATGCGGAACTGCTGAAAACCGCTACCTTTGAGTGCATCAAACTGGTCGATTTCGTTCAGCGAAGTATAAAGGAAATGTTCCTTGGCTTCAGCGGTACGCATCACGAAGGCTGGGTTGGTCATATCGGCATCAATCTCCTGTATAATCAGATTCTCAGGACGTTTGCGCTTATCCTTGTTGGCACCCTTACGCATCATTTCATCCTTCCATTCCTTCTCACGCTTCAGGTTTTCGGCATCTCTTTTACGGATATCCTCCATAATGAAATCGATAGGTTTTTGTACGCAACTTTTACCTGCGCCTGTGCCTGCAAGCAGACAGGTCATCAGGGTAGCTTCGTGCTCCACGTTGTCGATATATCTGAATCTGGTTCTCCAGAGATGGGTAGCGAGCGAAGGAAAAATGGCGTGCGCCACAGCAGGCTGATAGATTTTCGGAGTCTTGGAGATCAGTAGCTCCACCAGTTTCGGCAGCTTCTTGGGCATCGGAGGCGGAGCAGGATATTCCTCCTCTTCGCCTTGAACATTGAGATTTGCCCCCGTCAGGCGTTCCGGGGATTTGCAATCCCCGGCAAGCAAGCTCTTAGCAGCCTGTTCCGCCAAGGCATTCACGCGAATTACATCCCTCGAAAAAGGCTTCGAGCTGTCCCCATATTTCGCATAGAAATCGTGAATCAGCTGATGACAGTCATTCTCCTGATAATAGCTCGGCATCCTCATCGCCACCACCTTCATCAGCTCCTCCTCACTCATCACACGAGAAGCGCCAGCACTCATAATGGCGAGCAGGGAGGAATGTCTTGACCCGATGGTATCAATATTCATCCCCTTGAGTCCTGCGGAATCCTGGAAGAGGTCGAAGGCTATCAGATTCTTTGCATCAGCATTCTGAGAACCTCCAGTATGGCTGATATAATCATCATCAGCACGATAGCTATTACCAGGTTGGGCAGGCTGAATAGCAGCGCCAGAAGGAACAGCAGAATGGCTGTCAGTGCCCTGAAATCGATTGTCTTGAACATCGTCATTACTTTGAACTTTAAGATTTGAACTTTGAACTTTATGATTACTATCATTATGTACTTGTCCCTGAAAGTCCCCCGTCAGGTGTTCCGGGGATTTGCTATTATGTACTTGTCCCTGAAAGTCCCCCGCCAGGCGTTCCGGGGATTTGCAATCATAAGTGGTTAATAGATTTTAACGCCTATAACCACTTAATAATCAGCTATTTATTTGCGTATTTCAATTATTTTTTGTACCTTTGTAGGTAGATAGAAACAATAGAAAATAGCAAATATGAGCAAAATAAAGGTACATGCATGGGATATTCTTAGAATGATTCCAGATGAAGAAATCGCAAAAATAGCAAAAGACACGAAGGTGGATTATTGCGCCAAGGTATTAACCGGTG
>SKED01000399.1_pt1 | contig 49882 bp, 49 predicted proteins | sample 4826651 | NCBI WGS metagenome assembly SKED01 (sample SAMN11008818, study PRJNA524170) | human gut metagenome | biome: Human fecal sample; material: Feces; isolation source: fecal sample from pouch patient p19 | host: Homo sapiens | place: Israel: Tel-Aviv | collected 2016-06-28 | reverse complement strand
TTGACCCGCCAAAAACATGAGTAAGTAGCCATTTTTCAAAGAAAAATGAGCGGATTACGAATGTTTTTGAGGATTGCGAGAGTGCAAAGCACGTAGCAATCTGGTATCAAATAGGTCAAAATACCTTTTGCCACTCACATTGTTATACTTTTTTTATATTAAGCTGTCATAAAAACAATATTATTCATATTGATGGTAGCGCATTATAATGAGTAGGTCAAGAAAAAACTAAGAAGTAAAGAACAGGAGTGAGTGTGTTTGAAGAAACTTTGGGTTTATCTGAAAGAATACAAGATAGAAAGTATTCTTGCACCATTATTCAAACTGCTGGAAGTCGTATTTGACCTTTTGGTTCCGGTGGTTGTCGCCAAGATCATTGATATTGGTATTGCAAACAATGACCACGGCTACATCGTAAAGATGTTCCTGGTGCTGATCCTCATGGCTGCAGTCGGTCTTAGCTGCAGTTTTACCGCACAGTATTTTGCTGCAAGAGCGAGTGTCGGCTGTGCAACCAATTTAAGACAGGCCGTATTTGACCACATTCAGGGCTTTTCATTTACCGAACTTGATACGATCGGTACGGACACCCTGATCACACGGATGACCGATGATATCAACCAGGTCCAGAACGGCATCAACATGGGACTTCGTCTTCTTCTGAGAAGTCCGTTTATCGTAATCGGTTCGATGATCATGGCATTTACGATCAACTTTAAATGTGCGCTGGTATTCGTTGTGGCGATCCCTCTTTTATTTGTCGGCGTCATTTTCATTATGCTGGTCAGCATCCCGCTTTTCAAAAAAGTGCAGGCTGCCCTGGACCGCGTCACAGGACTTACCCGTGAGAATCTGACAGGTGTCCGCGTGATCCGCGCATTTTGCCGCGAAGAAGAGTCGGTAAATGAATTTGAAAAGAGCAACACCGAACTGACCAGGTTAAATGAATTTGTCGGAAGAATTTCCGCTCTGTTAAATCCATTTACCTACGTGTTGATCAACATTGCAACTGTCATCCTGATCGCAAGAGCAGGACTCCAGGTCAATCTCGGAACCATGCATCAGGGACAGGTTGTCGCGCTTTACAACTACATGGCACAGATGATCGTCGAGCTGATCAAGCTGGCTTCCCTGATCATTACACTGAACAAGGCGATGGCATGTGCAGACCGTGTAGCCGGTGTCCTGGATATCAGGACTACCATGCATTATCCGGAAACCCCTTCTGCAAAGGCAGATCCTTCTGCAAATGAAGTTGAATTCGACAAGGTATCCTTCACCTATGCAGGTGCCGGTGCATCAAGCCTTTCTGATATCAGTTTCTCTGTAAAAAAAGGGCAGACAGTCGGTATCATCGGTGGTACCGGATGCGGAAAATCCACTCTGGTCAGCCTGATCTCCCGTTTCTATGATGTAACCTGCGGAACCGTTAAACTGAATGGACGCAATGTAAAAGAGCTCACCAATCAGGAAATCCACGACAAGGTCGGAATCGTACAGCAGCGCTCCGTCCTTTTCAAAGGCAGCATCCGCGATAACATGAAATGGGGCAATGAAAATGCATCTGACTCCGAGATCTGGGATGCACTGAAAGTTGCACAGGCAAAAGAAGTCGTAGAAGGAAAAGACGGCCAGCTTGATTTCATGCTCGAGCAGAACGGAAAGAACCTTTCCGGTGGACAGCGTCAACGTCTTACCATTGCCCGCGCTCTTGTGAAAAAGCCGGAAATCCTGATCCTCGACGACAGCTTAAGCGCACTTGATTTTGCAACTGACGCAGCACTCCGGAAAGCCCTCGCAGGACTGGAAGGAGAGACAACAACCTTCCTGGTATCCCAGAGGGTTGCAGGCATCCGCCAGGCAGACAAGATTTTAGTATTAGATAATGGAGAACTCGCCGGATCCGGTACACATGATGAACTTATGAAATCCTGCGAAGTTTATCGTGAGATCTATTTCTCACAGTTCCCGGAAGACCGTGCAAAATATGAAAGAGGGGAGATGTAGGTATGAAAAAAGACAGTGTAATGAAAAAGCTTTTTAAATATATCGGAAAATACTGGATCCTCCTGATCCTCAGCATCATCCTTGCCGGAATATCAGTGGTTCTTCAGCTTTATGTGCCGGTTCTCTTCGGTAATGCGATCGATGAGATCGTAGCAGCGCACAATGTAAACTTTACCCAGATGTGGCTCTATCTGAAGCAGATTCTTCTGTTCGTAGTGATCGCTGCAGCCGCAATCTGGATCATGAACCTTGTCAATAACCGCATGACCTATCATATTGTACAGGATATCCGATCCCAGGCAATCCGCCACATCCAGAAGCTTCCGCTTTCTTATCTGGACCAGCACAGCACCGGCGATATTGTGAGCCGTATCATTGCCGATACTGATATCCTTTCTGACGGATTACTGCTCGGATTTACCCAGTTATTTTCCGGCGTTGTGACCGTTGTTGTAACCTTGATCTTCATGTTTTCCAAGAACGTGTGGATCACTTTGATGGTCATCCTTCTGACACCACTCAGCTTCCTGGTGGCAAAATTTATTTCCTCACGCTCTTTTACCATGTTTAAAAAGCAGAGTGAAACCCGTGGAAAACAGACTGCTCTGATCGAGGAAATGATCGGAAATCAGAAGGTTGTCAAGGCATTCGGATATGAGGACAAGGCTTCAAAGCGTTTTGATGAGATCAATAAAGAACTCAAAGAATACAGCCAGAAAGCCGTATTTTACAGCAGCCTTACCAATCCGTCCACCCGTTTCGTAAACAACATTATTTACGCTGCCGTAGCACTTGCAGGTGCATTCCTGATCCCGCTTGGAGCCCTGACTGTCGGCGGTCTTTCCGTACTGCTTTCTTACGCGAACCAGTACATGAAACCATTCAACGACATTACATCCGTAATCACGGAAATGCAGAACGCCCTTGCATGTGCGACACGTATCTTTGACCTCTTAGAAGAACCGGAAGAAGTAAACGATTCTTCTGAAGTACTTGAGAAGGTGGATGGAAATGTGGATATCGACCACGTAGATTTCAGCTATGACAAGAGTAAATCTCTGATTGAAGACTTTAACCTTCAGGTTGAACCTGGTATGCGTATTGCGATCGTAGGTCCTACCGGATGCGGAAAAACAACATTTATCAACCTCCTGATGCGCTTCTATGACGTGGATTCCGGAAAAATCTGTATCGACGGTAAACCGATCGATGAGCTTTCCCGACATTCGCTCAGAAAGAGCTTCGGTATGGTGCTTCAGGATACCTGGATCAAATCCGGTACTGTCCGTGAAAATATCAGCTTCGGAAAACCGGATGCCACGGATGAAGAAATCATCCGGGCAGCAAAAGAGGCAAAAAGCTGGGATTTCATCCGCAGACTTCCGCAGGGACTTGATACCGTCCTGCATGAGGACAGCATCAGCCAGGGACAGAAACAGCTCCTGTGTATCACAAGAGTTATGCTCTGTCTGCCGCCAATGCTGATCCTGGACGAAGCGACTTCAAGTATCGATACCCGTACCGAACTGCAGGTACAGGAAGCATTTGATAACCTGATGAAAGGTCGTACAAGCTTTGTCGTTGCACACCGCCTGTCTACGATCCGCAACGCTTCCCTGATCCTCGTCATGAAAGACGGTAAGATCATTGAACATGGAACTCATGAAGAACTGCTGAAAGAAGGCGGCTTCTACAGTCATCTGTATAACAGCCAGTTCCAGGCAGTGTCATAAAAGGATAACGGTGCAGGAGCGGATTCGTCAGAAACACAGATAACAGATAAGGATGGATTTATGGAAGCACCAGATGGTGAGATTCCATTTGATTAATTCAGAATAAATGGTTGGAGAGGCTGCCCTTTGCCGGGGCATCCTCTTTTCCATTTTACAGAAGAAATCAAAAATTACAGGTATTCGACCTAACGAAATCGTGATATAATGAGTGCAAGAGAGCCAACATGCTTGCATGATTGGCGAACGGCGAATTGGATCATGATAGTTGCGAAGCAACGGTCATGATATAATCAAAATATATTTGAATGAGAAATATGGAGATAGCTTATGGGCGTAAGTTATAACAGATTGTGGAAAATGCTCATAGATAAAAATATGAAGCGAATAGAGATGCAGTACCTCACTGGAATCAGTGGAAATATTCTTGCCCGGATGGGGAAAAATCAGTATGTATCAATGGAGACGATCGAGAAGATCTGCAAGAAGCTAGACTGCACTGTTGATGAGATGATGGAATTTACAGATGATGAGTAACAGGAGGTTAACTTCCCGTTTATCGGGAAGTCGCAGAGAACGAAAAAACGGTATTTGAAGGTATTCACTATGAAAAAGATTATAACCGTAATGCTTTGCATTGTGCTGGTTCTTCTCTTTGCCGGATGCGGAAAAGACGGCGATACATCAAAAGTGGAAATTGATTATGGAACATCTTCCGTTTATTCAAAAGAAGAAATAGACTCTGCCATTGAGATTATAAAAAAGCAGTTCACTTCGTTTGAGGGCTGTGAATTGCATAGCCTTTCTTATATGCCTGATGAAGAATGCAACAATGCAGATAACATTGAATGGATGAACAATTTAAGAACGGATGATAATAAAGAAGCCTTTACGCAATGTATTGCATTTGAAAGCAGTTTCCGTTCGCCGAAAAAAGGTGGCGGTGCATGGGAAGCTAACGAAGAATACACTTGGTCATGGTGGCTTGCACGGAGTGAAGGCGGAGAATGGAATCTGATGACTTGGGGTTATTGATAAGAGTAGAAAATTCCAGTATTATTGACCAAGAAATTAAGGAGGATTCATTATGAGTGAGAAAACAGAGATTACTTTCATGCAAACAAGATTAATCCGGCTTGCTTCAGAAGAGTGGCATTTACCTGTTGAACAGATTATCCTCTTGTTTAAAGAAGCCGATGTTCTTGGATATATAGAAAAATGCTATGGGATATTTCATTGTGAAGGTGATGAAGCTGTGCTTGAAGATATTACTGAATTTTTGCAAAGAAATGGCAAGGTATGATATCATTGCAGGAAAGATTGCGGATGATGCAACAAACGCTACCCTTACTGCTTATCTTGCCGGGGCTTTCGGGACAGCAGGCGATAAGGAAGCAGACGATTTCTGCATCAGACAGTTGCTGCCCAATAAACTAAAAGATCAATATTGCTTCAAAACAGAATCCGCTATTGAGTGTCTGAAATTTGTGAAAGGTGAGAAGATATGGCTGAAGTAACAATTCCAAAAGAAAAACTGGATTATACAATCGACCTTCTTATCGCTATGGTGACAGAAGAAATCGCAGAAGAGACGGGCAAGGACAGAAAAGAGGTATTGACAGATTTTCTATGTTCAAAGACAGGAAAAGCACTGTATGATGAGAAAACAAAACTGTGGTGCAATGGTCCGGCATATATAACCGAATTGTATAGGGAAGAATTAAAGAAATCCTGATATGGAATGTGAGTTTAAATTTATACAACAATGGCGAGCAAAACTTTTATTCCATATAGCGCAACAATTAAATATTTCAAAAACGCTGAGGTCAGCATTTCCTAATCATGGAACAATGACCTCAGTTTTTTATACCAGGAATCGGCATTCATGAATCAGCCGGTTCTTTTTATTTCTCCAGATACGTGTTTTTGTATTCTTCACGAATTGCTTCCGGCACAAGACTTCCGCCTGTTGCCCATGCAATATGTGTCGCATTTTTCATTTTCTCTTCAAGATGATTCTCCTGTAAATATTTACGTGCAGATTCATTCCTTTCAATCTGTATTGGTCCTTCAAAAGAAGCACAAGCACTTGGCTCAAGAAAAATGTTCTCTGTTCCGAGAAGGTCTCTCATGTAATCATATAATTTCCCATCGCGGATAGTAAATTCGCCGCCAAGCAGATTCTTCATTACTCTGCCTACAAATCCAGAAGGACGTCCCACGGCAAGCCCATCTGCATGGGTAAGTCCGGTAAGCCCAATATCCTGTACGGAAATCTCCTGGTTCAGTCCGGTTGCCATTCCGACTAGCATACACGGTGCCTGTGTCGGTTCTATGAAAAAGCAGTGTACATAATCTCCGAACAGCAGCTTAAGTCCAAAGCATACACCACCCGGTGCTCCGCCTACTCCGCAGGGAATATATACAAAGAGCGGATGTACCTCGTCTACTGCAACATTCTTTTCTTCCAACTGCTTTTGCAGACGTTTTGCCGCTACTGCATAACCAAGAAAGAGTGTTTTTGAATTTTCATCATCCACAAAGTAGCTGTTCGGATCTGCATCAGATAAAGCACGTCCGTTTTTCACCGCTTCACTGTAATCTGACTCATATTCCTTTACTGTTACCCCGTGGCTTCTGAGCAAGTCTTTTTTCCACTGTTTCGCATCTGCTGACATGTGTACGATCACCTGATAGCCAACTGCTGCACTCATGATTCCGATACTCAGTCCAAGGTTTCCGGTGGAACCAACCTGAATGGTATACTTTTTGAAAAACTCTCTGCATTCTTCACTCGCCAGTTTCTCATAATTGTCTTCCAGACTCAAAAACCCATGCTCTAATGCAAGTTCTTCTGTGTGCTTCAAAATCTCATAAATACCGCCGCGTGCCTTGATCGAACCTGCGATTGCCAGATGGCTGTCCTGCTTTAATAATAAGTTTCCTTCCAGATTGCTGTCGTATTTCTCATTCAGCAAATCCTTCATCTTCGGAACCGGTGTCAGAACAGATTCAATGATTCCGTTTCTCTCCTTTGTTTCCGGGAAACATTTCATAATGAACGGTGCAAAACGCTCCAGTCTGCGCTCCGCATCTTCTACATCTTCCATACCAAGTTCGATCTGTTCCATTGCTTCCCCACAAACTGTTTTGTCCGGATTTTTCCAGAACACCTCTTTTTCACTACAGATCTCCTTCAAGATCGGAGTCTTTTCCTCCAGCATTTTCAAATCAACCATTGCTTTCATCCCCCTCTTTCCATGACTTGATTCATATCTATATATTACCTTATTTCTTGTATTATGCCTACCACAAAAAAACTGTCAATCTTAAAAAATAGTGTTATAATTAAAATATGTTTAAAAGAAACGGGGTAATAAACATGGGAAAAGAAAGATATTCTATTTTATTCAGCAGCATGACAGGCAATACAAAGGAACTTGCCGATGCGATCCGCGAAATACTTCCGGAAGAAACTCTCGATTATTTTGGCCTATGTAAAGATGCAGATCCGCAGTCAGAAATACTCTATATCGGCTTCTGGACAGACAAAGGAACTGCTGACGAAGCGACAACCACACTGTTAAAATCACTTAGAAATAAAAAAATCTTCTTATTCGGAACAGCCGGCTTTGGTGGAAGCGAAGAGTATTATCAGAAAGTACTTCACAACGTACGTGAAAATATTGATCCGAGCAATCAGATAGTAGGAGAGTATATGTGCCAGGGCAAGATGCCGATGGCTATGAGAGAACGGTATGTGAAAATGAAAGAAGATCCAAACCACAAACCAAATCTTGATATGTTGATTGAAAACTTTGACAGAGCTTTATCTCATCCGGATAAAGCTGATTTAGAGAAACTTCAAAAATCTGTTTTAAGATAAAAGAAAAACGATACCGCAGAAACTCTTATGAAAGAATTTCTGCAGTATCGTCTTTTTTTATTCTTCTACCTTCCACTCTCTGGTATCAAAGATGTGAAGATGCAGTGCTTCTGAAATATATCCCAACAATTCGCAGCCTGCGATACAGTTTCCTTTTTTGTCAAGAGACGGTCCGTAGATCCCGATTCCCATTTTCTTTTTCGACACGCTGAGGAGACCTCCGCCGACTCCACTCTTAGTCGGAATTCCTGTTCTTAATGCAAATTCCCCCGATCCGTCATACATTCCGCAAGTAAGCATAATGGTCTGCACCATCCGCACAGTTTGAGATGAGATCAGACGTTTTCCGGTGGAAAGCTGCACTCCGTCATTTGCCAGCAGAAGACCGAACCTTGCCAGATCTCTTGCATTTACCGACATGGAACACATCTTTGTATAAAAGGTAACACTTTCTTCTACATCGGTATCAATGATGTCCTTACTTTTTAAAAGATAGGCAATCGCCTTATTTCTTGCGCAGGTCGCCATCTCAGACTGAAATACGGCTTCGTCTATCGCGATCTCCGGATCTTCGCATACTTCCTGCATATACTTCTGCATATCTTCGATGGAATAATGGTTCACTAGCAGACTTGCAACCGTAATTGCTCCGGAATTGATCATCGGATTAAAGGGCCGGTTGCTCCGGTTATCCAGTTCTACCAGTGAGTTAAAAGCCTCTCCCGACGGCTCCACGCCCACATGATCAAACACAAACTCTGCTCCAAACGTTTCCAACGCCAGACACAGTGCCATTACTTTGGAAATGGACTGTATCGTAAATCTGTCCTCTGTATTTCCGGTCTCAAATTGATTGCCGTCTATTGTGTAAAGGCAGATCCCAAGTTTATTCTTATCTGCCTTGGCAAGCTCCGGAATATACGATGCGACACTTCCATACCGGATCACACCTTTTCCGATACGGATGGCATTTTCCAGTATTCTCGTAACTTCTTCTGATTTCATCATATTCTCCTTTTTCGCTCAGTCGTAATCCCCTACACCTTCTATTTTCTAAGTACTAACATACATCATTTTCCGGCTTCAATCAACCACCATTTTTTGCTGAAACCCGACGGAATAAGATAGACAAAAAAGTGCCCTCATTGTATATTATTAGTAGTTTAAAACTGGGGAATATGCAAAGGGGAAAACGTATCATGAATCTAATTTCGCAATACAAAGGTCTTAGAAAAGAAAACTATGTCTTATGCTTTGGACGCTTTGTGACGGCCATGGGGGCAATGGTCCGTCCGATGCTGACGATGATCTTAAGCCAGAAGCTTGGGATGAATGCCGTGCAGGTTGCCTGGATCACGGCACTGATGGGGATCCTGACGATCCCGGCAAATCTGATCGGTGGAAAGATGGCCGATCGTTTTAATAAGAAAATGAATATCGTTTACCTGGATATGATTTCCGTCATTTCTTATATCATCTGCGGACTGATCCCGCTGACGACAAAATCCATTGTGCTGATGTTTATCGCATCAACCTGCCAAAACATAGAAAATCCGTCCTACAATTCGCTTACTGCGGACATCACCCTCAGCAAGGACAGGGAGAGAGGGTATTCCCTCCAGTATCTGACAGCAAATCTCGGTGGCGTGATGGCTTCTGCTGTAGCCGGATTTATGTTTCGCAATTACTTATGGCTTGCATTTTTGCTCAGCGGAATTTCCATCGGCACTTCTTCTGTGCTGATCTATTTCTTTGTACAGAATATCACACCGGAAAAAGAAGAAAATGATAGCAACGCCATTTATCAGGCCGAACGCCACGGGGAAAGCCTGCTGACGATTCTTAAAGAAAACCGGCTTGTTCTGCTGTTCATTCTGATCACCAGCGGGTACACAGCACTTTACCAGATGTATAATTATCTCTTTCCTATGGATCTGATCCGTCTGCACGGGGATACCGGTGCGGTGATATTCGGAACAGTTACAAGCATCAACTGCTTTATCGTTGTTCTCTTCACACCACTTATCACCCAGATCCTGAAGCGATCCTCCGAACCAAAAAAGACAATCTACGGATTTTTACTGACACTGGTCGGCTACGTGATGTTCATCCTCTTTTCCGGACACATCCCGTTCTATTATGCGGCAATGGTCGTACTGACATGGGGTGAGATTTCTTACATGCTGGCGGAAAGCCCGTACATGACCAGGCGTATCCCATCCAGCCACCGCGGAAGAATCCACGGGCTGATGGAGATCATCCGTATCGGATTTATGAGTCTGTACCAGCTTTTGATCGGATTTATTTACAAAAATCATACGCCGACCTTTACCTGGATCATCGTTCTTCTGACAGGAGTCGCATTCATGCTTCTGGCTGTTATCTTAACGAAAGAGGACAAAAAACGCTATAAAAATCTGTATCGTAGATTATAATAATGATGTGAACGGCAAAATTTACTTTTGACACTCACATCATTTTAAAAAGTTATAATCAAAATAATACAGGCAAGACCAAGATTGGATTTTCTCCTTTCTCCGGTCTTGTCTGTTATTTTGCTTTCCACTATAATAAGAGTATCAAATACAAAGGAGTTTCATTTACCAGATTATGACCATCAAAGAAATCGCACAGCTCGCCGGTGTCTCCAGCGCAGCTGTATCCAGATATCTGAACGGCGGCTACGTCAGTGAAGAGAAAAAAGAACAGATCCGTAAAGTCATCGAAGAAACCGGATACCAGCCATCCGCACAGGCGCGTATGCTTCGTACCAAAAAGGCAAGCCTGGTGGGCGTGGTCGTCCCGAAGATCAATTCTGAATCCATCAGCCGGATCACTGCCGGAATTGAAAGTGTTCTCGCCGAAAGAGGCTATCAGATGCTTCTTGCCGGAACCGACAACACCCCTGCAAAGGAAGTAGAATACCTCCGGTTATTTGAAAATTATCCGGTGGACGGAATTATTCTTGTCGGTACGATGTTCACCGCCGGTCACCGGAAATTTTTAAAAGAGACAAAGGTTCCTGTTGTCGTGATCGGGCAGCGCACCTCACACGCAAACTGCATTTACCACGACGATTACGGTGCAGGAAAGGCAATGGGACAGGCCGTTGCCGGATTCAGTAAAAAAGGAGTTGCTTACATCGGCGTTACCCGTGATGACAAGGCGGCAGGTGCCGCAAGAGAGGACGGATTTATCGCAGGACTCAAAAATGCAGGTGTCACGCTTTTCGAGGAAAATAAGCGCACCTCAGCCTTCACGCTGGAATCCGGATATGAGTCTGCTCTGGATCTTTTGGAAAGCAAATGTGATATCGATGTCATATCATGTGCAACCGATACCATAGCAGCGGGAGCAATCGAAGCCATTCAGACCTACTTAAAAAAGCAGATTCCGACAAATGCAGCCGATGCAGGTGCAAGAATGCGCTATATCCTTGAAAATACGTCCATCCGAGTAACCGGATTCGGAGATAACCAGATGTTAAAAGCCGTCACCGGAGGAATCCCAACCATCCATTTCGGCTACAAAACCAGTGGAATCCGCGGCGCAGAGCTACTTCTTGACAGTATTGAAAGAGGAGAACAGATCCCGATCGAGATGAAGCTCGGCTTCCGTCTTGTTGGAGCAGACCCTTCAGACTCCGAAAATCTTACCTGATTTTCCTGATTTCCCGGAGTTTCTTAAGGAAACGAAAGTTTCTTTCAACACTTTTCACAAAAAACAATATGAATTATCAGTAAAAATGCCATCTTTACAAATGGCATTTTTTTTCATATTATTTAAGCATAAGATATGAAATCGATTACACATTGTATCTAAAGGAGGAGAGAATATGGATTACAGAAAAACCGCAAAGGAAATTCTGAATCATGTGGGTGGAAGTAAGAACATCGTATCTGCTGCCCATTGTGCTACCAGACTTCGCCTTGTCATTGCAGACAACTCGAAAGCGGATAAGCCAGCACTTGAGAATGTAGACGGAGTAAAGGGTGTATTTGAAGCATCCGGACAGCTCCAGATCATTCTCGGAACAGGAACCGTCAACAAAGTATTTGATGAATTTATTGCAATCGCAGGCATCACAGCCAGCACGAAAGCAGAAGCAAAAGAAGCTGCTGCCGAAAAGCAGAACTGGTTTATGAAAGCCATCAAGCTTCTGGGAGACATTTTCGTACCGATCATCCCGGCGATCGTAGCCAGCGGTTTCCTTATGGGAATCATGAACGCACTGGATTTCATGAACAGTAACGGGTTCTTACACATCAGCACAACCAGCTCGATCTATGTATTTGCAACCCTTTTCAGTAACATTGCTTACACATTCCTGCAGATCCTGATTGCATTCTCCGCTGCAAAAGCATTTGGCGCAAATCCTTACCTTGGCGCAGTTATCGGTATGATCATGATCCATCCGTCCCTGCAGAACGCCTACACAGTTGCAACAGAAGGTGTTCAGCAGACACAGAGCGTGTTCTTCGGACTGTATCACATTGACATGGTCGGCTATCAGGGACACGTTATTCCGGTTGTCATCGCTGTATGGATCTTATCCGTACTTGAAAAAAAGCTTCACAAGATCGTACCGGAAGTTTTAGACCTTTTTGTCACACCGCTTGTCAGCGTATTCGTAACCGGATACCTTACACTTTCCATCGTCGGACCAATCTTCGTATGGGCTGAAAATGCAATCCTCGGAGCGATCCAGTGGATGCTGACACTTCCACTCGGACTTGGAAGTCTGATCATGGGTAGTTTATATGCACCGACCGTTGTTACCGGTATCCATCAGATGTACACAGCCATCGATATCGGACAGCTTGCAAAATACGGTGTAACCTACTGGCTGCCACTCGCAAGTGCAGCAAACGTGGCACAGGGTGCAGCAGCACTTGCCGTTGCTGTAAAATCAAAAGACCAAAAGATCAAATCCCTTGCACTTCCATCATCACTCAGTGCATTTATGGGAATTACAGAACCTGCAATCTTTGGTGTAAACTTAAGATTCTTTAAACCATTTATCGCCGGATGCATCGGTGGAGGATGCGGAGCCCTTTATGCTTCCCTTGTTCACCTCGGTGCAAAAGGAACAGGTGTAACCGGTATCTTCGGAATCCTGCTCTGCCTGAACCAGCCACTTCAGTACGTCATTGAGATGGCAATCGCAGTCGGTGTTGCATTTGCAGTATCCTTCGCACTTTACAAAGACAAGAAGAAAGAGCCAGTCGCAGAAGCTCCTGTTACTGTTGCAGCTTCCGTAGAGGAAACAGACAGCGAAGAATCTGCTGCTTCCGAAACCAAAACAGCTTCAGGCAATACAAAAACCACTTCTTCCGAAGAAGTGTTAAATGCTCCGGTAAATGGAAAGATCATTCCAAATGATCAGATCGCAGACGATACATTTGCAGCAGAAGTCCTTGGAAAAACCGTAGCGATCGAACCTGCTGACGGCATCATCACCGCACCTTGTGATGGCGAAATCGTAAGCATTTTTGATACCGGTCACGCAGTATGTATCCTGACTGACGGCGGCGCAGAGCTTCTGATCCATGTCGGAATCGACACTGTAAAAATGGATGGAAATGGATTTACAAAGAAAATATCTGACGGTGCAAAAGTACACGCCGGAGACGTGCTGATCGAAGCAGATTTAAATGCAATAAAAGAAGCCGGACATCCGGCAACAACCATGATGATCCTTACCAATACAGATCTGTATGATTCTGTAGAATGTGCCGCACCCGGCACTGTAACCGGTAAATCATCTGTTATGAAACTTACGAAATAAAATAACTCATGACAAATAATCAAATTTGTCTCCCGCAGCGGGTGTCGGATATCCGTATCAATACGTTTTCCGGACCGTTGCCTGCGGAACTATTTCCAGGAGTGAATCAATATGAACGCATTAACCAGAGATTTTGTAAACTTAGTAAATACAGCAGAAGAGAACCAGACAGCAAAAGAACAGACATCCGGCACACAGTTCCGCGAGAAACTGCACCTGATGCCTCCGGTTGGCTGGCTCAACGATCCGAACGGACTTTGTCAGATGGATGGTGTGTTCCACGCATTTTTCCAGTACTCCCCATTTAACGCCGAAGGCGGTGTGAAAATGTGGGGTCATTACACCAGCACCAATCTGATCGACTGGGAATACAAAGGTGTATCCCTCTACCCGGATCAGCCATTTGACTGCCACGGTGTATATTCCGGATCTGCCTTCCTCGAAGACGGTACAATGTATCTTTACTACACCGGAAATGTCAAACTGGAAGATGGAGATTTTGATTATATCAACACCGGCCGTGAGGCAAATACCGTACTCGTCACAACCAAAGACGGAATCCATTTGGGCAGCAAAAAAGAGCTGCTCCGCAACAGCGATTATCCTTCTGACCTGACCTGCCATGTGCGCGATCCGAAGGTCTGGAAAAAGGACGATACCTACTACATGATCCAGGGCGCACGTACTAAAAATGATGTCGGTCAGGCACTGATTTTTGAATCCTCCGATAAAATAAACTGGCACTTTCGCAGCCGTATAGAATCCGAAAAGCCTTTCGGTTATATGTGGGAATGCCCGGATTATTTTGAAACGGACGGCATCAAAATCCTTTCCTCCTCCGTCCAGGGCCTGGAAGGCAAAGAGTGGGCTGACCGAAATGTATACCAGTCCGGTTACTTCCTTGTGGACGGCGACATTTTAGATTCCTACAAATTATCCCCATATCATCTGTGGGATTATGGTTTTGACTATTACGCTCCGCAGAGCTTCGAAGCAGAAGATGGAAGACGCATCCATATCAGCTGGATGGGAATGCCGGATTGCGAAGAATATACCAATCCGACCATCAAAGACGGATGGCAGCACTGCTTTACATTTCCAAGAGAAGTCTTCATAAAAGATGGCAAAGTCTGCCAGAAACCGGTTCGCGAGCTGGATGCAAAAAAACAACAGCTTCAGGATGTTCAGAATGAACTTACCCAGAGCGGCTGCCCGGTATATGAAGTAAATGTAAATGGAATTAAGGAGAATCATTTCCAGGCTGTCCTTTCAGATGAACTGATCCTTGACTATGAGAATGGACGGTTCCAGATGCATTTCACAAACAAAAGTAAAACTTCCGTATCCGCAGGCAGAAGCCTTCGCTACGCTGAAGTCGGCACTCTGGAAAATGTAAAAATCCTTGCAGATACTTCTTCCGTTGAAGTATTTGTAAATGACGGAGAATTCGTATTCTCTACAAGATATTATCCAAATGATTATAAGATTGTGGTGCATTCCCCAAGTGCCCACATTACATTCGATAAAATTCAGTAAATCGTATATGGGAAATCTCCCCAAGCTTCTCGTATACGAAAACGCCAGACGGGGTACAGCAATCCCTTTTCCTCCTTTGCATGCTGTATCCTGCCTGGCATTTTTTAATTCTGATTGTTACACAATTTTTAATTCTGACTGTTACACAATTGCTTTTCCCGTAAATAAAAGCGAATAGAGCATACTGTTCAGTTCCGGATAGCTTTCCAGTTTTTCACGCAACGACTCAAACAGCATATTTTTTTCTGAAAGCAAAATCCTTACCGCTTCCAGAAAACCCTTCTTCTCCACCTTTTCTTTTTTTATTTCAAATGTTATACTTCATATACAACAAAAAACAGATAAAGGTAACGAAACACCATGTTAATCAGAAAAACACTTCCAGAAGATGTAGACACGATTTTAAATATTTTTGACACCGCACGCCAGTTCATGCACGCAACCGGAAACCCGACACAATGGAATGCAAATTATCCGGCTCTCGAAGATCTCGAACCGGATATCCAGAATGGTAACAGTTATGTCTGCGTAGAAAATGATAAGGTCGTTGCCACTTTTACACTTATCATCGGAGACGAGCCGAACTATCAACTCATTGAAAATGGAAGCTGGCGTTCCGAGGCTCCATACGGAACCGTTCACCGCCTTGCATCTGACGGAACAACCAAAGGGATTGCACGGACTTGCTTTGATTTTTGCAAGACACAAATCTCACATCTGCGTGTAGATACCCACAAGGATAATCAACCAATGCAGGCTTGCTTTAAGCAGAATGGATTTGAAGAATGTGGGATTATTTACGTCAGTGACGGGACTCCGCGGATCGCTTATGAATTTATTAGGATATCTGAATAGAGGGGTATTTTTATGACAATCAATAGTATTTTAGAAGAAATTATAAATCTGGCAAAAAAATATTCTGCAACTTCAAATGATATCAACACAATTGAAAAATGTTGTCCGGGAAATGCTGGCAAATCCTCACGTTGACCTCACCAGAAAAATTCGAATCCTCTGGCGACCAGAATTGTATTCAATCCAGCAAAAATATCATCTGCCAGAATATAAGCAGAAGAGTAAGGCTTTTGTCCAGAAGAAGCTTGTAGAAAAATTGCCGGAGATGATATTAAATGAGCAGATCAGCCAGAAGCTTTTTGAGCGAGACTATACACAGATTGCAGAAGAAATCCGCAATTATCAAAACGAAAATTCCCGTGTCAGATGTCAGGAGAAAGTAACTTACACTTTCTCCTGACATCTGACACGGGATTCTTATTTTACTCTATTCCATATTCTTTCAGGAGTTTTTCCTGATACTCGGTATCTTTCGTTGAGCGTTCTAAATCACTGTATCTTTTATCTGCTAACAGATATCCGTTCAGTCGATTGATATTTTGTATCCCCTCATCACGCCCTTCTCTTCTCAACGTCTTCTCATGCAATTTTTTATTATATGTTGTCAAAATCATTTCCAACACCTCCGCTCGATGTTTCTTCAAAAAATCCGTCTGCACTGATGCATCAGCTCCTGATTATGACCATAATTGATATTCAGCATAATCGCTGTACATTCCAGACACGATTTTTCATCATCTGTCGCTTCAAAACAATCAGACAGCTTTAATTCCATTGAATCTGGTTCATCCTTTGTTCCATTATAAAAAACAATGTACTTCGGTATCGGGAGCCGTAGTCTTTTTTCTCCGTATATATCCAGATCATTCTTTGCTACATATCCCTGATATAGCCTTCCGAAATAGAACACGCCACGTAGTGGCATATTGGGATTAAAGGTACTTTGATGTTCATACAGATTCATTGTACCACCCACCAGAAAGGATACATCATTTTTCATAGATAGATAAAGGACATCTTCTAATGTGTTTACTTCCAGATCATCAGGATTCTGATAGTCTGTGTGATTGATTGCATTATAAAGCTGCAACAGATCTTCTTTGTTATTAAAGATCATTCTCCATAATCGATCTTTATATTGCCGGTTATGAGTTTGTTTGTTATGACGAATCTTTTTCTTTTGTTTTCTCATTTCTGCCTCCATTATAATCGAAAAAGGTTAATAAGTAAATTCGTCATAACTCATGTTTCGTGTAGATATAAAATTTTATCTACAATAAATACACTCATATCTATATATGATTTGATTTTCTACATTCGCCTTATTTCAAATAATACTGGTTTCTCTTGGCAGAAGCAATTAAAAAATAATAAAATTTGTGTTATCATATTCATAAAGCTTTTAATCACTAACCATATATTTCCAGGAGGCTTAATTTCATGTACTATCCACTCGCACAACAAGAATTTGAATCTTACCTTAACGGATACGACCGCGAAAATGACCGCATAAAATTAAAAATCATCCACACCTACGGCGTTGTAAAACAGGCAGAAGAGCTTGTCGAAAGGATGCATCTTTCAGCCGAAGACACCGATCTTGCAAGGCTGATTGCACTCCTTCACGACATCGGGCGTTTTGAGCAGTTAAAGCGCTACGACAGCTTTGAGCCTGGCACAATGGATCACGCTGCTTACGGTGTAAAGGTGCTTTTTGATGAAGGCATGATCCGCCGCTTTCTTCCGGATGACAAATGGGACTCCATCATTTACACTGCAATCGCCCATCACAGCGATTATGAACTCCCTGAGATTTCAGATCCGCAGACACTTTTACACGCAAAGCTGATCCGTGATGAGGACAAGCTGGACAACTGCCGGGTAAAGCTCGTAGACTCCACAAGCACCTTTATTAACGTTTCTGAAGAAGAACTCGGTACACAGAACATAACCCAAAAGGTATACGAAACAGTGTTTAAAAACAAATGTATCCTTTCCGCAGACCGCGTCACACAGATGGATTACTGGGTATCTTATATCGTCTATTTCTTCGATATTAACTTCAAAGAAAGCTTTGATATCATAGCGGAAAATGACTACTTAAACCGCATTATCGACAGGATTCCATATAGCAATCCTTCTACAAAAAAGCAAATGGAAAAAATTCGGACTTATATGCAGAAGTTTATTAACTCACATACAGGCAATCGGTTATCTTAACCTTCTTAGTTCACGAAATCAAGGAACTGACATACGCGCTTTCATAGGAGCAAATTCTAAGATTTATTTGCACCTTGAAAGCGTGTACATCATTTTCCTGTTTTTTTATCCTCCTATTGTATTATTTGTATTATGTGGTATAATACAATCAAATCTCACAGAAAGGAGATGCCGATATATGATCATCAAGATCAACATGCAGTCCGAAGTCCCGATCTACCTTCAGCTGCGCAACGAGATTGTCAAAGGAATCGGGCGAGGGGAATTTGAGCCGGGGGAATCGCTTCCGACCGTCCGCCAGATGGCAACCGATCTCGGTATCAACACCATGACCGTCAGCAAAGCTTACCAGCTTTTGAAAACAGAAGGCTTCCTCGAGACAGACCGGCGTAAGGGAACAACCATCTGTTATCCCACTTCCTCTGCTCCACAAGATAACCGCTTTGACGAAAAACTGACAGATGAACTGGAACTTTTAAGCGCAGAAGCAAAGTTCCACGGCATGACTTTGACCGACTTCCTGGAACTCTGCCAGAGAGCATTTAACGAAATGGAGGTAACAGCGAAATGATGATGCTGATTATATTTTTAATTACAGACATTTCCATGGTTGGCATCTTTGCCGGAGTCTATGGAAATATTGCAAAATACCGGGAAGGAATGCTGATGGGAGTCCATATTCCTAAATCTGAACTTGAACATCCCGACGTAAAAGAGCTTCTCCAGCTTTATAAAAAGCACAACCGCCAGTTTTATTTGTGGAACATGCTTGCAGGAATTGCGGTATGCCTGCTTTGCTTTACTTACTTTTCTATTTTTATTACCGTATGGACACTGTGGTTCGTAGAATTCTGCCTTCTTACCATCCTCCGTGTCTATCATTATCACCAGAAAGTATACGACATTAAGCAGAAAAATGGATGGATCAGCTCAGCAAATGCAGATGTGTCCGCTGCAGTGGATACCCGCACTTCCTCACAAATTGCGAAAAAGATACTGCCTGCAAAGCTGCATCTGATCCCGGCTGCAGTGATTCTGATCCCTCTGTTTTTCCCGCAGATCCGTACTTATCTGCTGACCGAAAGTGATGGAAGAGTCATGCTTCTCTGCACAATTCTTGTCGCGGCAGCTTACATGGGTACCGGCTATTTATTCGCCCATATGCCAAACAAAATTTACAGTGAAAATTCACAGATCAACCTGCAGATCAATGCACTGGAAAAGCGTTTATACACCATATTCCTTTTTGTCTCCAACATTTGCAATACCGGCGCCTATCTCGGGATCATCCGGGATATTGCATCCAGCAACTGGATTGGCGGAGTTGGAATGGGCATCTACATTTTCCTCGAACTGATACCGGCTGCCATCATATTGATCATGTTTTTCTGGCTGCGTAAGGAAAAAGAGCGGATCCTCTCCCAGGACAGCACACCATTTTATATTGATGATGACTATTACTGGCGGAAAGGCTGGTACAACAATCCAAATGACAAACGGTATTTTGTACAGGACCGTGTGAACAGCATGAATTATTCTCTAAACTACGGACACCCTTCTGCAAAATATGTCACCGGAGGAATGCTCGTCGGCACCGGACTTCTTCTCCTCTGGATGTGTATCCTCTGTATCCGGATCGATTTTACACCGATCCGCCTGACGGAAAATGCTGCCCAGTATTCTATTACATCCGGCTATAAAACAGCAACCTTTGCTCTTGCCGATGTTGAATCAGTAACTCTTCTGGATAATCTGCCGGATGAAAAATTCTACCGGTCTGATGGCTCCGAAGATAACAGCAAACTTCTCGGTAATTTCCGTGGCAGCAAAACCGGACATTGCCAGATGTATATCTGGATTGAACATCCTCCGGTTCTTCAGATAAAGACAACAGATACCACCATTTTTCTGAACAGCAGCAACGAAGCACAGACTAAAGAATGGTACGATCAGTTAAATGATGCAATTTCTTCGAATAAATAAGCCTTTTTCATTACCATGACAATGCATAATACGAAATATCTTGTAAAGCGTAACACGTCATGCTACAATCATGTTAAAATGTTGGGGGCAAAAATATACGGATTTCACAAAGATAAAAAAGTTCAGAAAGGACTGTAGACAATGACACTTCAAGAATGTTATGTAAAAATTGGTGGCGACTATAATGATATTCTTCACCGGTTTATGAATGAAAATATGGTACGCAAATTTGTCCTCAAATTTCCGCAGGACAACAATATGGCTTTATTTGAAGAATCCTGGGCTAAAAAGGACTACGAAACCGCATTTCGTGCAATGCATACCTTAAAAGGTGTTGCCGTAAACCTTGGATTTACTGCACTTTACAATGTCAGCAGTGCTCTGACCGAAAAGCTCCGCAGCCAGGAATACGACAACCTTGACGGTTTGATCGCCGATGTCAAAAAACAGTATGATATCGTGATCGAAGCAATTGCAGCCCTTGGCTAAATCTTAAAACACTGACGATAAACAGGAAGAGACTGCTTCACCGCAGCCCCTTCCTGTTATGTTTTTCTATAGCTTTTTCTTCAGCATTTCCGGATTTGATGCATAGGAGAGAGCCGTCTCCGCCGTGATTCTCCCATCTTTATACAGATTCAGAAGGCCAAAATCCATCGAATGCATTTCTTCTTTATTAGACGAATACACGACTCCATCAATCTGCGGAACCTTATTGTCGCGGATCATATTGCGGATCGCCGGAGTGATCGTCATGATCTCAAATACCGGGACCTGTTTTCCATCCACTGTCGGCACAAGCTGCTGTGAAATTACAGCCTGCAATACCATGGACAACTGAACTGCAATCTGCCTCTGCTGGTTTGCCGGAAATACATCAATGATACGGTCAACCGTATTTGCTGCTCCGATCGTATGCAGGGTAGAAAATACCAGATGCCCGGTTTCCGCTGCTGTCATTGCCACATCGATCGTCTCATAATCACGCATTTCACCAAGCAGGATCACATCCGGGCTCTGCCGGAGCGAAGCACGTAGCGCATTGACGTAGCTTTCCGTATCCACGTTGATCTCCCTCTGGCTTACAATACTTTTATCATGCCGGTGCAGATACTCAATCGGATCTTCCAGCGTAATAATATGCTTTTCCATTGAATGATTGATCTTATCCACCAGACAGGCAAGCGTAGTAGATTTTCCACTTCCCGCCGGACCCGTCACAAGCACCAGACCTTTTGACAGGTTATAAAAGCTCATCACCGGGTCCGGAATCCCGATCTCATTCGGCTCCGGCAGTTCAAATGTGATCACACGGATAACGGCTGAGAGCGCCCCCCTCTGTTTGTACGCACTGACACGGAATCTCGAAAGTCCCGGAACAGCAAAAGAAAAATCATCATCTCCTTTTTCTTCAAGAACCCGGATGTCCCGTCCTCCTGCCAGCTTATATAATTCCTCAACGCATTCTTTCGTCTGCGGCGGCATCAGCTTTTCTTCCTTCTCCCTGCAGATTCTTCCATTTGCCCGATAAGAAACCGGAAGACCTGCTACAACAAATATATCCGATGCATGATTTAAAACCGCCTGCTGAAGCAGTACAATGATATCCATAGCTCAAACTCCTTTCGCATCAGTCACTTCCAAGGACCGGAAGTGTTGACTTTTCTTCCCATTTCTCAGATGCTGACTCTTTCCATTTTACAACCTTCTGCGTTCCCTTTACCGGATCTGCCAGGATCTCGACTTCCAGATTCTGACTGTCCGTGACCGGAACCACATAGGAAATATCCAGATTCGCTCCGTCTTCTTCAGCTGTCACGCCCTCAATCTGCCGAATTGCAAATACAGGATCCTCTTTTGCAAATGCATCATCGATCTGCGCCATGATCTGCGCCACTTTTGCATTTGCCTCACAATACGCCGTTTCCCGGCCGGCAAGCTGCTGACTATAACTCTGATCCCTTTTTGCACTTGACAGTGAGAGTGTGGCAAATGTCACCAGACACAGGATTACAAAGATCACAAGCAGGTACGACGTTCCGATCTGAATCCCCGGGTATGATCCCCTTTTCTTTCTCTTCATCCTGTCACTCCCTTTCCGTGCCTGTCATCCGGTCTGTTTCCACCGAATAGATTTCTTCCGGCTGTTCTCCGGACAGGCGCTGCACCGTAAATGTTCCATGCAAAAGCTTTCCATCCGGCTCCACCCGGATCACGATCTTATACGAAGCCTCATCCTTACTGCATTCCTGCCAGTCTGCGTCATAGAAGACCTCCGTGTCCTCCGTCAGCGCATCCGCAAGAAAAAGCTCTGTATACCCGGAAACCTTCTCAAGCGCCGTATTCAGTTCCTGTGTCTCGCGGCTGGTCGTGTGCGCCTTCACAAAAATCTGCACACACACCGCAGAAGCAAGGCAGAAAAATAAAATTGCAATCATCAGTTCCAGCAAAAACAGGCTGGAACGCTTTGCCGGTGTCCGTTCCATAAATCTTCTCCTATCTTGCAGCGCTCTTCACACTGACAAATGTATCTGTCTTTTTCCCGTCTTCATTTTCACAATACAGATGAAAAATCCCATCTGAAGTTTCCTTAGCCTCGAAGTCCTTTGTTACCAGGATCTTCCGTCCATCGGATGCTTTTGCTTCCGTTCCATCCCGGATAAAAAGCTCTCTTAAGTATCCATCATACGCATACAGATATGTCACATAATCCTTCTCATCATAACGCTGCCGGATCACGAGAGCATTTTCCCCATCAAAAGTTCCGTCTGCTATCGCACCATTTTCATCATTCTGGTGCATTTTCTCCGTCACATAGGCAAGTGCCGTCCGTCCCGAATAGGAATCCGACGAGGCCTTCACCTGCCGGCTGTAAAATCCCGATGCAAGAACCACAATGGCGACCGATGATGCCGCCAGCACGAAAAAGACTGCAAGAGGAAAAAGAAAATCAATCACATGCTTTTTTTCATTTCTACGCTTCATGTCCATTTCTGTTAATGACCTCCTATCGTTCGATCACCGTAATGTCCGGAAGAATATTGGCACCGGCAATCTGATAATCAATAAAAAACTGCTTCTTGTCATACTGGATCCCACAGTTTTCCGTCAGATCATCAAGCGTCTCCGGATAGTGTCCTTCCAGTGCATAGTACTGCGTCACACCACGCCAGAGCGCATTTTCCAGACTTTCCTTCTGCCTGCGTCTTGTCGTGTCCGAAAGCCTTTCAAATCCACTGAAAAAAGCACTGCAGATACATACAAACAGCAGAAGGGACAGACAGAAATTCCGAAGTGGGCGTTGCCGTTTTCCGTGATAAAACCGTTCCCGTTCTTTTCTCCACATAGCATACGCCTCCTAAAGTCCTGACATAATTCCAAGAAGCGGAAGCATAACCGACAGAAGGATCGTTCCGACGATCACCGACAGGATGATCACCAGCGTCGGTTCCAGAACTGCGATCATAGAAGAAAGCTTTTCATCCACTTCCTCCTCACACTCATCGGCAATCCTTCCCATCATCTCATCCATCATTCCGGCTTTCCCGGCAATGGATGTCATCCGTGCATAAACACCTGTGAAGATTCCGGCTTTCACCAGTGCCTCTGCGATATCCGTTCCATTTTCCATATCCGCTTTGCATTCTGCTACTTTCTTCCGGAAATCATCATCCTCGATCAGGTTCTCTGAAAATTCCATTCCCTGTTCCGGCGTCAGTCCGCTTTTCAGTGCCAGTGACATTCCTCCGGCAAACCGGCATGCCGACAGCTTATCCTTCAGCTCCCTTGAAAATACAAACCCGGATCCGATGTGATAGAGTTTCTTTCTGCCGCTCTCTGTCTTTGTAAAATAAATACCCGCACAGACGATCACCGCCAAAAGTACCGCAAACACCGCCGAATATCTGGAAAGAGCATTGCCTGCAAGCAGGATCCCTCTTGAAAATCCGGTCATTTCCTGACCAAACTGGCGGAACACCTGATCAAATACCGGCATAACCTTTGTCATCAAAATGATAATGATCACCAGCATCATCCCGATCATCAGAAGAGGGTAGGAGATGGCACTCCGGACACTTCTCCTGATCGCTTCCTCTCGGTCATAATGCTCCGCCAGAGATTCCATTACTTCATCTAAAGTTCCTGTCTCTTCTCCGATCTGCGTCATACGGATCAGATACTCCGGAAATACTTTCGTCTCTTCCAGCGCCTGATCCAGCCTGCCCGTATCCATCACTGACTGATAAATCTCATCCAGCAGCTCTTTTTCTGCCTTCGTCTGCGCATCCTCCCGGAGAAGATCAACTCCCTCCAGGGAAGAAATCCCAGACTTCAGGATCATTGCCATTTCACTGCAGAACGAAGCAATTTCCAGATTCGTAAGCTTCCCCTGCTGTGTCCGCTTTTCCATATATGCCATCCTCCTTTTCACATTCCTGCCACATTCTTCTTATCCGGCTTCCTTTTATCTAATAGGTATACTTTGTGACATAATTCTTTCCATTTCCCACATACTTCTTCACATCCGAAGCACTGTTGTTTGCAGCAAGTGTCGGATCCATGATCGACCAGTTCTTTCCGTCAAATTCAATGATGTTATCCACCCAGCCGATCTCATCAACATAACAGCTGATCCATGCATGATACACATCACCGGAATAGCCAACCTCCAGCTTCGTCGGAATCCGCTGCGACCGGAGCATTGCCGACATCAACGCCGCATAATCAAAACAGATTCCTTTCCCTGTATCCAGTGTCTCATCCGGATCCGGTGTGTACCCATACGGAACATTCTCCGCTTTCTTTTTATCATAGGAAATATTTTTAATTACAAAATTATAAATCTGCGTTATCACATCCAGATCAGAATAGCAGTCCTTTCCTGCAAGACTCTCACCCTTTTTTACACACTTGGAATCTGCCATGAAATTCACATAATAATTCGGATGCAGAAACGGGGCAAATTCATCTGTGATCTGTACATCCAGATCCTGGGTAAAGCTTACCGCATACAGATTATCCTCTACAGACACACTCTCCAGAAGTGTCACTTTATAAGAACCATTCCCGCCCGGAAGCGGATAAACCGCATAATCACCAACAACCGTAACCGGATAGGTATACTCTGTGCCATCCGGGGATGTCACCTGGAGCTTGACTTTTTCATTACTTCCATTATAACAGATCATCACATAGCCATCTGCCGTATGGGATGCATCCAGTACAACCAGGTCATTTCCATATGTCACTTCACCGGAAGCTTCCGTCTGAAGCACCTGCGCTGATGGATCTCTCGGATCCCCCTTTTTCCCGGACTGGCTTTTTTTCCCCTCCGATGCACATCCGCCAGGTATCAGTACACCTGTCAGAAATAGCAGAAAAAAGAAAAGAAAAATCCTCTGCCAGCGTCTTTTTTGTTCATATAAATCGTTCTGCCGCACAGAATTCCTCCTTTCTTTTCCACAGTGAAACAGTCCCAAAAACTCAACTAGAAAAATTATAGCATAATCAAAACATTAAAAGAAGTTATTTGGTCTAATATGCTTTAATTTATTTGACAAAGAAATCAAAGACCATTACAATAGAAATCAGTTATAAACCATCACAATAGTAAAATTGGGGGTTAATTTATGAGTGATCATTTACCTGTCTTAAAGGTTCGTTTATTCGGGGGATTCTCAGCAAGCTACGGAGAAATTCCCGTATCATTCGGACGCAACACAACGACAAAAGCAATGAAATTGTTGCAGATATTACTCTACCATGGCGATACCGGTATCTCCAGAGATAAGCTTCTTGATGAACTGTACGGAAGAGAAGAACTTGCCGATGCTGCCAACAACCTTCGGGTAACCGCACACCGTCTTAAAAAGATCATCGTAGATGCCGGACTTCCGAGTCATGATTATATCAACATCAAAAAAGGTATTTACCGATGGGATGCTCCGATGCCGACCGAAGTTGATGCACATCAGTTTAAGGTTCTGTCAAAAGACGTGCAGACGTGTACCGATAAGGTAAAAAAGCTGGCACTTCTTAAGAAGATCTGTCTGATGTACCGTGGGGAATTTCTTCCAGAACTTTCAGGAGATGAATGGGTCCTTGTTGAAAGCGTCCAATATAAGAATATTTATTCTGAATCCCTTCAGGAGCTCTGTAAGCTTCTGATCGAACGCGGAGATTATGAAGAGACACTTCGTTTCTGTGAGCCGGCATGCCAGTTATATCCGTTCGATGAATGGCAATCCGTCCGCATTGACTGCTATATGGCATTGAACCGCTATAAGGATGCTGTGCAGGAATATGAGAACACTGCCAAATTATTTTTCGAAGAGCTTGGAATCCGCCCTTCTGAACATATGATGCAGCAGTTCGAGCAGATGAGCAGTCGCCTTAACTACAAACCACAGGAACTCGGCGACATCAAGGAGCGTCTGAAAGAGGACGATATACGCGGCGGTGCTTTTTACTGCAGCCTGCCAAGTTTCCGTGACAGTTACCGTCTCGTTTCCCGAATCATTGAGAGGAACGGACAGTCCGTATACTTAATGTTATGTAGCATCACCAACGGAAAAGGAATACCGATGGACAAGCCGGACAAGCTTGAAGTTCTTTCAGGCGAGCTTCAGAATACGATCCAGCAGTGTCTGCGTAAAGGAGACTCCTTTACCAAATACAGCCCATCACAGTTTCTGATACTTCTCGTTGGTACGAACAAAGAGAACTGCAGCATGATTTTCGACAGAATCCAGAGATACTTCTCCAGAGAGCATAAAAGCTGGAAGCAGTACCTGGACTACTTCGTGTCCTCTGTAGCCGAAGTAGACCGGCAAGATTCACCGATTCAGTTCAATACTGAGAATAAAACCTGGTAAGCTGCAATCATGTTATCTTCGCAGCAGGGCAGAAATGGAGATAATTTATGGAACAAAGCTATCAAATCAGTTGGTATGCACCAAACTTTATTAACATGTGTATTGATAATATTAATGATGGAGAGCTGTCCGGTCGGATTTATCACTGCTACAGCAAAGAACCCTGGAAATTCACCAATATCCTTCAGCTGATCGAATTAGCTGATGATTTCTTCGACAGACTCGAATTTCCACAGGCATCCACCAGCGCACGTTCTTTCACTTCAACCCAATTTTCAGGTGTTGACCGGCTTGATAAAGTACAGTCACCGGAAGATTTCATCGAGAATCGTGGACAAAAAGGGACTTTCTTTCTCAATGTCAGATACCGCCAGAATTCATCCTGGCAGGGCATCGTCCGCTGGATTGAAGGTAACTCTACACAACAGTTTGTAAGCGTACTTGAACTGCTTAAAATTCTCAGCAATGCATTAGTTTAAAGGAATGGCATTGTGAGAGATATCATTACATGAATGAATAAGAATTATACAGGCATTGTCTGATCACGGAATGTGATCGGAGGGTGCCTTTTAATTATCTTATAATTTTATTCTTTCTTAATTGCTTTTCATAAAAAACTCCAGTACCATTTGAATAGGCGTATGTAGAAAATCGAATCATATATGATATATGAATTCTTTGATTGTAGAAAAAATTATATATCTACATGAAACATGAGATATGGCGAATTTACTTATGAACTGTTTTCTATTATAATGGAGGTAAGCAATGAGAAAACAAAAGAAGAAATCTCGCCATAGCAAACAAACCCACAACCGGCAGTATAAGGACCGGTTATGGAGAATGATCTTTAATAACAAAGAAGATCTGCTACAGCTTTATAATGCGATCAACCACACGGACTATCAGAACCCTGATGACCTGGAGGTAAACACATTGGAAGATGTCCTTTATCTGTCCATGAAAAATGATGTATCCTTCCTAGTTGGCGGAACCATGAATCTGTATGAACATCAAAGCACTTTTAACCCAAACATGCCGCTTCGCGGAGTCTTTTATTTCTCCCGGTTATATGAAGGGTATGTTGCAGATAATAATCTGATGATCTACCATGAAAAAAGAGTCCGGCTTCCAAAGCCGAAATATATTGTCTTTTACAATGGTACAAAAAACCAGCCAGATTCCATGGAGTTAAAGCTTTCAGACTGCTTTGAAAATACAGATAACGAAGCACCTTGCCTGGAATGCACCGCAACCATGTTGAACATCAACTATGGTCACAATCAGGAGCTGATGAAGCACTGCAGAAGGCTTGAAGAATATTCCATATTCGTCCAATGTGTCAGGGAATATATACAGTCGGAACCTTCTGTGGAAGATGCATTAGAAAAAGCAATTGATACCTGTATTAACCAGGACGTGTTGGCAGATTTTCTGAAAAAACATCGAGCGGAGGTGACGAATATGATTCTGACGACATATGATAAAGACTTATATGAGAAAACCTTGAAGGAAGATGCAAGAGAAGAAGGCAGAGCGGAAGGGCTTATGGAAGGACGCGCTGAAACCAGAGCAGAATTAAACCAGTTAACCATATGTCTTCTAAATGCCAAACGCTACAACGATCTGGAACATGCCGCAAAAGACATTGAATACCAAAAGAAACTATTAAAAGAATTAGGCATTGAATAAAAACTAAATAACCCTTACCCCATCCCGTGACTGATCACCGTCTAAGATGCAGTGCATCTCCCCAATATCAGTCACGGGATCTTTTTGTCCGGAAAATCCCTCTCCCTCACCGCTATAACCAGATTGCTCCTTTTCTATGCGCTCCCCTCAATCTATACTTTTTGCACTTCCATCACATTATTCCCCACTTTTACTTCTATTCTAATATCCCAATACATATAGTAGAGTCAGACACAAATATTACGCACTCCTACAAATCATGATGTTGGGGTTCAAAGGTATTTTGCCCCCTTTGATACCAGATTGCTACGTGCTTTGCACTCTCGCAATCCTCAAAAGCATTCGTAATCCGCTCATTTTTCTTTGAAAAATGGCTACTTACTCATGTTTTTGGCGGAGCAAGAGGGCAAAAATCCTCTTGCAAGCAAGCTTGCATCGGCTTTCTGACCTTTTGCCCCTGGTATCAAATCATTATATTATTACAAAAACATTACTATTTCTTGTTATAGCTTAAAAAAGTTAATATTTTCCGTTATTGGTAATGATTCACGTAATGCTTTGTCAGATACAATACCTATATAAGATAAAAAAGTCTAAATAATTAGGAAGGGCAGATGAAAACTGACATGAATAAAAAGCAAAAAAATACAAGAACTTTTTTAATAAAAATCATGGATCAGCAGAACGGTACCTGGCAGGGCAGCGTTACTTGGGTGGAAGAGCAGCGAGAGCAGCATTTCCGCAGTGCCCTTGAATTATTGAAGCTGATAGACGGAGCACTTGATAACAATTATGAAGTCAGAATTGAGGAATAGAAGGAGGACGCCATGAAAAGTAAAATCAAAAAACGTTTAATAGCATTCATGCTTTGCATGGTATTAGTGCTTAGCAGTGCGATATCAGCATTTGCTGATGATTTGGATACGCAAGCCCAGGATCAGACCACTACAATGGCAGATGAACCGGTGGCTACATCCATGGATGACTCGACTGACGAGCAACAACCTGTAGCGGAAGCAGAAGAAAATCAAGAACAAGCTGTAGAAACTCAAGAAGAACAGCAAACGGAAGAAAATGTATCAGAAGAACCTACTACCGAAGATAGTTCTGCTGTAGCTGAGCAGGAAGCCATTGAAAAAGAAAGCGATGTTTCTATTCAAACAACAGTAAACGGAACCACTATTACAATGTCTGGTCCTCATTCTTCTTTCCCAGAAGGTAATAATTATGAGATCTCTGCTTCTGAATTAAATGAAGAAGAAACAAAAGATGTAGAAATCGCATTAAAGAAAAAAGAAGATGAAACAAATACCAAAATTGCTACATATAAAGCTTACGATATCAAGCTTCTTGTAGATGGTATCGAAACACAGCCAACCGGCGATGTAAATGTCAAATTTGAAGGTGGCGAAGTTAAGGAAAATCTTACAAATGCAGAAAATGTAGAAGTATATCATGTTGATGAATCCAATCAGACTGCAAATGATATTTCTGGAATTACTGCTGAAGATACCGTTACAATGACTACCAATCATTTTTCAACCTATGTAATTACTACTACTAAAGACGGTGGCGTTGACATTACAGTTCAGCATTATTTACAGAATACAACAACTCCATTATACAGAGATTCTACGGTTCATCTGAACAAAGGACAGGAAATCAAAGATCTCAGCTCACCTAGTAATTACACCGCTCAGAAAGTTGTTAAAGTCAATAGAGATGGTAGTGCAGACACTGAATTATCAGGTGACAAAGTAATCACTGACAATCAGACTTATCGAGTATATTATACCGCTACAACTGGTACTTCTGATGAATCTGTACAGATGTTTGATTATCAGGTCAAAGGTAACAATAATACAAGTATTAACAATTCAAGCAATTATGATAAAAAATCCAGTAGCACTACCCGTTTTGCAAGTGGATTAATAAAAGATCAATATAACGATAACAAATATGACACAAAAGTAAAGATAAACGAATCAGATATATACATCAATACCTGGAATACAGATTCACGTAATTGGAATGTAAACTACGTAAATGGTAAGGTATTCGGTGAAGAGAATGCTACTACCGAAATCATAACCGGTGTCAACTTCAGCACCGGCGCTCTGAACATGGGGACGAACTCTTCCGGACAGCTAATGTACGAACCTGGATTTTTTACAAAAGACAAAAAACCCGGCAAACAGGTTCTCAGCGGATATAAATTAAGCCTTTCCCGTTCCGGTGATACCTATAAATTAACCGATGTGAAAAAGGATAATGAATCCGTTTTACGTGGCTACACTACGGAAGGTGCTAATTTCTATCCTCTTGATTCTATAAGAAAGAATAATCCCGATTCAGCAAACGACAATGATCATAATGATTATTTCGGTATGCGTTATGATATCGAATTTAAAATCGGAGATTATCTCGGAGATTTGAATTATACCTTTAAAGGTGACGATGACCTTTGGGCAGTTTTAGACGCGAATGAAAATGGAGGAAAGGTAGTTATCGATCTCGGTGGTATCCACTCTGCTTTAGATAAAAGCGTTGACCTTTGGAAAACCATCCTTGGAAAGGATAATTATACACCTGAAGACAAAAAAAATTTAAGCGAAGATGAAAGAAATAAAACACACACCTTAACAATCCTTTATATGGAGCGTGGTGCTTATGCTTCTAACTGTCAGATGGAGTTTACACTTCCTAATAGTAAAGTTATTAACTCAGAAGAAGCAGAGAAATCTTTAACCTTTACAAAGACAACTACTTCCGGTACTGCATTAGCAGGAGCAACCTTTACATTATATGCTTCTGATGGAACTACAGTAAAAGATACTGCTGTATCAAGTCCAAACGGAACAGTTACTTTCGGCGGTCTGTACTCCGGTACATACATTATTAAAGAAACGAGCGCACCAAACGGCTACATTGCTTCAAAAGATACCTGGACAGTAGATGTTACTACTTCCGAAGCAAAAATGTATAAAACCGGTGACAGTACTCGAACAAGCGTAACCGCAATTGCAAACAGTACAGAAAAGGAAGAAGCTGAAAAGAATCTTACAAACGGAAAAACTGCTGAGATAATAGATGAATCTTCTCGTATCTTTCAGATTAATCTGAATGCTGCAACTACCGGTAGAAATCCTGATGTAGCAGCACAAAAGGCAAGCGTAGTTCTTGTACTTGATGCAAGTGATTCTCTTGGATCTAAAGGTTTAACCGCAGTAAAAGATTCCGCTAAAAGCTTTATTTCAACATTAAAAGAAAGCTCTCCTGAAAGTGAAGTATCTATTGTGTGGTTTAACGGAAATGAAGGCAGTAGCGGTACTACAACCGTACGGGATTATTGTACATTAACAGACGCTGGGGTTAATACATTAAATGCTTTCATAAACAGTAAAACCAAAGTTGATGGTGGAACCCCTATGGGAGACGCATTAAGTCAAGCATACACAAAAATTAAAGATGCTCATAATTCTAACAAATATGTATTGCTTTTTACAGATGGTATGCCAGGACATTATAAGGAAGCAGGAAAAGCTAAAAATAATGATGAGCAACGTTTTAACTGTATGTCCGCCAATAAAGCTTGCAATTATGCTGAAAAAATTAAAGCTAAAAATGATGGTAATGCGATTCTTTACACTGTAGGATATTTCAAAACAGGCAGAGATTCTGAGGAATCTCAAATTTACTGGCATAAAGGGGATAGTGATTCCTCTTATGACAGTAGTGCTCATTCAACAACCACTTGGTGGGGGGGTAGTAGTTACAATCACGACACCTTAACTACAGATACCGCATTTTTGTCTGACTACATAGCAACAAAAGCTTCTGGTAATAACCAATACGCTTTCACCACAAGCGATAAAGAACAACTTACCGGAATCTTTCAAGCTCTTGCAGGGAAAATCGGTGATTTGTATTCCGTAACACCTACAAAAATCGTAGATACGATTGATACAAGATTCAAATTAACAGAAGCAAGCCGAATTGCTTTAGTTGGCAATGTAGAAGGTGTAAAAAACACCGAAACAAATACCACAACTTATACAAAGGCTGACAACACTATTGTAATCACAGAAAATGCTAACGGAACAACAACCATCACCTGGACTGGTGATGCTGCCAAAATCAGAAATGCTGAAGATCCAACAAATCCTGGTTGGCACGTAAACTTCCAGATTCAGGCAAAAGATGATTTTATCGGTGGAAATGTAATTCCTACTAACGGTTCTGATTCGGGAATATATCTCAATGATGGAACAACAAATACAAAGCCATTCCCACAGCCGTCAGTAAATGTAAAACTGTTAAATCATACTCTCGATAATAAAGAAATTACTTTCTACAAGAATGAAACTATTACCTCCAACAATTTTGCTAAAGAACTGTTGGACGCTTACAAAGTTATCGAATTAGATGGTAAAACAAGTCTTAGTTTAGGCGATGCTGGTATTCCAGAATTAACTGATGAAGAAATCAAGTCTTTAAGAACTGGTACTTCCATCACAAAAGATTACAGTTATCCTAATACGAATGATATTGTTGGACAATTTAAGTTTGAATTTGTACCTGATTCAAAAAGTGTAAATGGCGATCATCTAGCAACAGTAATCGGTAACACAGTTGAACAGTACAAATTAAAAGTAACATTTATTCCGAAAACATCTGAAGAAAGAAACAAAATTTTAGCAGATGCTGGCAAAACAATTGATACACCGCAAACAGAAGAAAAGACAATCAACGATTCTAAATTAAAAGAAATAACCGTACCAAAAGGTGGAAAGATTGTTGTTGATCAATCTGTAGAAGGTATTTACAAAGTAAATGTATTTGCAATCTATAAGCAAAGTACAAGTGTAAATCCTACTACAAATGAACATCCAAAACTGGCTGGTGCTAAGTTCTCATTAACCGGAACAAAATCTAAAAATGTATATTACGGTCTTTCTGATGATACCGGTTTAGTAAAATGGTATGCAGATGAAAACTGTAGCACACCTATTCTTTTCAACAAATGGGTAACTGATAGCTATACATTCAAAGAAATTAAAGCACCTGAAGGATATTCATTGAATCCTACACAGTGGACAATTACAAAGACCTCTGGAACAAATATAGTTTCAAAAGTAGAAATAACTGGTGAAGATAGTACTCCTACAAATTGTACTTACTATTTTAACAACACACCATTATATTCACTTCCATCAACCGGAGGCACCGGAATTTACCTGTATATGATCGGCGGTATGATGCTAATGCTCATAGCCGTTTGGATCTTATATAAAAACAAATGCAGGGAGGTGCTGGAAAGATAATCAAACGTATTTACTTTTCAGTGGCTCCCAGCCACAAAACAAGTTAATCTCCCGTATGAGGGGACAATAAAAAAATTGGGCACAGCCCTAAAAGGAAAAGGAGACAACAATATGAAAAAGATGAAAAAATTATTTGCAATGTTATTGACATTGGCAATGGTATTCGGAATGAGTATGACATCATTCGCAGCACCAGCAGCGACAGCAAAGATTACTGTAAAAAATTTAACAGCAAATGATAATACTACTTTGAATCTTTATCAGGTTGTTAAGTTTAACGATGCAACTAGCAGTTGGGAAGTAACAGATTGGGTAAAAAACGCATTAAAATCTGATCCTTCTTTAGTTGATCTTACAACTAAACCAGCAAAAATTGATTATGCTAAATTAGCTGAAAAATATTTACCAACATCTCCAAATGCTGTAAAAGAAAATGTAAATACCACCTCTTGCGATTTTACAGACTTAGAAGTTGGTGCATATTTAATCACAGCTTCTGGTGATACAACTAGCTATACTGTAATGGGTACAGGTACTTATGATTATGATGAAAATTCTAATTTAATTAAACCTGTTTCAAAAGAAATCAGTGCAAAAGGTGAAACTTATACTGTAGTTAAAACATTAAAAAATTCTAACCAGACATTTGTTATTAAAGGCGAAACTGTAGAATTTAACATTGACACAGTATTTCCAAGTTATGCCGACGATAATACTAATAGAACATTTACTATTACAGATACTCCAACTGGTATGAAAGTTACTGGAGTTAAAGTATCTGTTGGTGGAACCGAATTAACTAAAAATGTTGACTACACTATCAGCGAATTAGGTGTTAAAGATAAAGCCGTAACTGTTAGTTTTACTTCTGATTATATCGGAACCTCAAACGCACATGCTGCTGCTGCAGTTCGTGTTGAAGTCACAGCAGTAGTAACCAGTGATGATGGTACATACAGCAATAAAGCAACCAGCGGTTATGATAGCACACCATCTGAAGTAGTTGGTACTTCAGGCTCTATCACAATTAATAAAACTGATGATAATAAAACTACTCCAAATCCATTAACTGGTGCCAAATTCTCCATTAAAAAAGGAGAGACAACTCTTGAGTTTGTCGAATTAAGCGCTGGCGAATACACATTATACACAGAAGATACTGTTATTCCAGAAGGAAAACAAAAAGTTACAGATGTTACCGTTAACGAAAAGGGTGTCGTGACAGTTAAAGGTCTTGGTGCTGGAGAATATGTAATCACAGAAACACTTGCACCAGAAGGATATTCTGTCAATAATAATATTCCTAATGTAACACTTGAAAAAGGTGAAAATCAGAATAGAACTATTCAGGTTAAAGATAGCAAGCTTTCCGCTCTTCCATCAACCGGTGGTATCGGTACAACAATCTTCACAATCGCTGGATGCGTTATCATGATCGCAGCAGCTGGTCTGTTCTTCGCAAGCCGCAAGAAATCAGACAACAAATAATTGCACTAATTATTTATAATCAGATATTGAATCCGGGGCAGGTCGCCCCGGATTCCTAAAAAATAATACAACAGTAAGGAGAGTTCGGATGAAACGCAAAGCAAACAAACTTATTATTGGCATCATATTTTTAGCCGGGTTGTCCTTACTGCTGTATCCATTCGTTGCAAACCAGTGGAATAACTACAGGCAGAAGCAACTAATCAGCAGTTATGAACAGACTGTATCCGAAAAGGATGCAGCACATGAGATTGATTATGATGCAGAACTGCAGAAAGCAGAAGCTTACAATGGAGCCTTACTTCCAAGTATCCTTCCTGATTCATTTGCAGTAGCCGCAGCCAGTGACAAAGAAGACCAGTCCTACATGGATGCTCTGAATATTGCCGGTGACGAGATGATGGGAATCGTGGAGATCCCGAAGATTGACATCAAGCTTCCGATCTACCACACCACCGACGAAGATGTTCTCAAACAGGCAGCCGGACATCTGGAAGGAAGCTCTCTTCCAATCGGCGGTAAAAGTACACACGCCGTTATCTCCGCACACCGTGGACTTCCGAGTGCGTCTCTTTTTACCGATCTGGATCAGCTGGAAGAAGGCGATCATTTTCTGATCCATGTATTAAACGAAACATTAAGTTATGAAGTCGACAAGATTTCCGTAGTAAAACCGGAAGAAACTTCCTCTCTTGCAGTAGAAGAAGGAAAAGATCTTGTAACACTTCTTACCTGTACTCCATACGGAGTCAATACCGAACGACTTCTGGTCCGTGGTCACAGAGTACCTTATGTGGAACAGGAAGTTGCCGATGAAAAGACACCGCTCAGCGGAATCAGTTTTCATACAAATTATCTTTTATGGGTAATTATTGGTCTTGTAATTACCACAATCTTCATCCTTGTGTTATACTTAAAGGAGAAGAAGCTTCAAAAGAAGAAAAATGAGACCTCTTAAAAAGAGAATAAGAACGAGAAAGGGAATATGCCTATGAAAAGAAAAATCTCAACCTTCCTTTTCGGTCTGTTATTCTTGATAGGATTTGGGATTCTGATCTACCCGACGGTATCCAACCAGTGGAACACCTACAGACAGAATCAGCTGATCAGCAGCTATGACAATACAATACAGGACATGGAACCGGAGGACTTCACCTCTGAGTGGGAAAAGGCAAAAGCTTTCAATGATACCATTCAGCAGAACAACCTCTATGGAGATGTATTTGGTGAAGATGAAAATGACATCAAAGACACCGAATACTGGAAGATCCTGAACGTTGCAGATGACGGAATAATGGGATACCTTTCCATTCCGAAGATCAACATCAAGCTTGCCATTTACCATGGCACCGGTGACAAGGATCTGCAGACCGGCGTCGGACATCTGAACGGCACAAAGCTTCCGATCGGAGGGGAGAGTACCCACAGTGTTCTCGCAGCTCACCGTGGACTTCCAAGCGCAAAGCTTTTTACCGATATCGATCAGCTTGAAGTTGGCGATAAATTTTACATCCATGTACTGGATGAAGTCCTTGCCTACAAGGTAGACCAGATTCTTCCGATGGTAGACAAAGACGATCATGAAACACTGGAGAAAGCACTCCAGATTGAAGAAGGAAAAGACCAGGTAACTTTATTTACCTGTACTCCATACGGAGTCAACTCCCATCGTCTTCTCGTAAGAGGAACCAGAGTTCCATATAACGGCGAAGAGGATGCTACCGAATCAGTTACAGATTCTATGGTAAAAGCCATTCAGAATTATTATATGCTCTATTTAATTTTAGGACTTTCAATCACGATTCTTGTGATCATTCTCTTGCGATTCCTTTCCAAGAGAAAAGCTCACAAAGAATAACCAAGATTTCTTAAGGAGGACATGAGGCGATGATGAATAAACGATTAAAACAGGGAAGTACTTTTCTCTTAGCTGTCGCTCTTACATTTCCACTGCTCACTCTTCCGGGTGCGAAAGCCGCAAACGCGATCGATACCGATGCAGAGTGTTCCATCGAATTTGACATTAGTGGGAACAGCAGTGAACTTCTAAGCGCAAGCATTCCGGTAAACCTGTATAAAGTTGCATCGGTTGATGTATCTGGCAACTATACCGCAACTGATGCATTTACAGGACTGAAGCTTTCTTCCGTAAGTGCAGATAATCTGGATACGGCAGCTGCTACCTGGGCAGAACGTGCCAAAGAAGCACAAGGTAAGTTGACAGATTCTGAGGGAAATACGGTTGTTGATCCAACCGAAACTGTTACACTGCAGAATGGAAGAGGCTACCAAGATAAATTGGATACCGGACTTTACCTTGTAGATACACCAAAAGTGATTACAACCAATTATACTTATACCTTTACTCCTTACCTTGTATCACTTCCGACCAATAATTACTACAGTGGTAACGGTGCAAGTGATGACTGGATCTACGATTTGACCAAAGAATACAACAGTGCAGTTGGTCTGAAACCGGAACAGCACGTAAGATACGGTAATCTGGTGATCAATAAGGAACTGGTAGATCACAATGCTACCTTCGGTAACAATGCAACGTTCGTATTCCAGATTGATATCACAACACTGGATAATAAAAAAGAAACCAGAATCGAAGAGCTTACCTTCGATGCAGCAGGCAGCCATTCTGTAACGATTGAAAAAATTCCTGCTGGATCTCATGTCACGGTAACGGAGGTTTACAGCGGTGCAAGCTATGAACTCGCTTCTGCGAAAAGTCAGAAAACAGACATCATTGCTAATCCTGAAAAAGAAACCGAAGTAGAATTCAGACCGGCAGAAGTTTCATTTATCAACAAACACGATGGACGTACCAATGGCGGATACGGCGTAAAAAATAATTTCAAACTCGATGAAACTGACCAGTATCAGTACACCAAACCGGCAGCCACAAATTAGAAAGGGGGAATCGGAATGAGAAAGTTACATAAAAAACCATTTATCATGGCAGCAGCAACACTTGCTCTTACCGGAACCCTGGCAGTTGGAAGCGCGATGGCGTATTTTACAACCTATTCGACAGCCGGTGGCGGTGTGAAAATGAATATGGGATTTACTGAGACAGTCCCGAAAGAAGACGTTGATGAAAACGGAAAGCACATTACAATTGAAAATACCGGTAATTATGACTGTTTCGTAAGAGTCACAGCATTCGCACCGGTAAAGCTTACTTATAACGCATCAGACGGCGGATGGACAGACCGCGGTGATGGCTACTGGTATTACGATGAAGTACTTCCGGCAAAAGCAAAAACCACAAAGGAACTCAACATCAAATACTCGTTCCCGTCAGGCGATGACAAACCGGAAGAATTTAACATCGTAGTCATCCAGGAATGCACCCCGGTTCTCTACGACGAGGACGGCAATCCATACGCCGACTGGAATCACGTAATCAAAGACGACAGCACACAGACGACAGAGTAGGAGGTAATGAGAATGAAAAAGAAAAAGAAATCATTTCCAAAGAAACCTGCCCTGGTCCTGACAGCCGCAGCACTCCTGCTGGTTGGAAGCACTGTCGGCAGTACACGCGCCGCACTCACTTACTACAGTGAGAATTATTCCGCACAGATGAATATGCAGAGTATCGGCGTATCTCTTCTGGAAAATGACAAAGTAGTCAGCAGCCGGGATTATGTATCGAACAATGAATGGAAGGGAACCTCAGATGGTACACTTCTCACAAACCTTCTTGGAAAGGATGAGACATTTACACCCGGCAAGAAATATAACGAAGCAATCAGCGTCAAGAACAGCGGTACGATCGACACCTTTGTACGTGTGATCATCACAAAAAGCTGGCAGGACGAAAAAGGCAATAAGAACACGAACCTTTCACCGGATCTGATCGAGCTGAACTTCCTCACAGACAACGGATGGCAGGTTGCAGATGCACAGTCCACAAGAGAGCGTACCGTTCTTTATTATACCAAAGCTCTCAAAGCGGGTAAACCGACACCGGCATTATCGGATACACTCCGAATCAATCCTTCGATTGCATCGGATGTAACAAAGCCTGTACCCGAATCTGAAAAAGAATCTGAAAAAGGTAAAACCATCACTTATACTTACAAGTACAATGGCTACACCTTCCACATTGACGCAGAGGTGGATGCAGTTCAGACACACAACGCAAAGGACGCGATCAAGAGTGCCTGGGGCGTGGACGTAAATGTATCAGACGACGAAACAACAATGAGCTTACAGTAGGGAGGTACAGAGTATGAAAAAGAAAATTTTGTGCCTCGCCATGACAGTGATAATGGCAGCAGGGGTACACACAACTGCATTTGCAAAGGATTATCAGGGAGCCGACGGACGGCAGGTTAATTTCACTGGCGGCAAGATGGATAGTAATTTTAAAAGCTCCGATGTGACTGACGAGCTGGCAAATATCCAGCCGGGTGACAGCATCGAGCTCAAGGTTCAGCTTAAGAACTCCGACAGTACAGATACCGACTGGTACATGACCAATGAAGTGATCCAGACGCTGGAGGATGCACAGTCTTCCGCAAAAGGTGGTGCTTATGAATACAAGCTGACCTATGTTGGAAGTGACAATGCCGAAAAGGTACTCTATGACAGTACAACTGTCGGAGGGGAAGGTGCTTCCAAAGCAGGAGAAGGTCTGAAGCAGATCGATAACTCAACCCAAGAATATTTCTACCTCGGAAGACTTGCTTCCAATAATACCGGAACGGTACACCTTACCATCGGTGTTGAAGGTGAGACACAGGGCAACGGTTATCAGCTCACACTCGCAAAGCTCCGTATGAACTTTGCAGTAGAAAAGGTTTCAGCCGGCAAAACCATCACCAAGAATAAGATTGTAAAAACAACCAAGACCGTTAAAACCGGTGATACCGCAAGAGTTCTTCTCTTCTGTGTGCTTGCACTCATCAGTGGACTGATCCTTCTTGCATATGGTATCTACACACTCAATAAGAACACAAAAAGACGCAGACAGAAAGGAGAGTAAGCAGATGAAAAAATGGAAAAGATTACTGGTTTCTCTTCTGACTGTATCCATGACACTCGGTGCATCCACAATGAGCGTTATGGCAGATGATACTACACCGTATACCTACAAGGTAACATTATCCGCAGGTAACAAAGGAACAATTAACGGACAGAACAAGATCGAGCAGGCAGACATTGCTTCCGGTTCTACCGTTACTTTCGATCTGAATGACATCCAGGTAACAGACGACAAATATTATGTCAAAGGAATCCGTCTCAGCGGACGTGATAACGCAAGTTCAGAACTACTTGATGCTCCTGGCTTTATCGTCAAAGGTGATGCCGACTATGTAGTCGCTTACGGAATTAAAGGCAACATGGTTGCCTATACCGTAAATTATCAGGATGCATCCGGTAATTCACTGGCAGAGAGCCAGACCTTCTACGGAAACGTCGGCGACAAGCCGGTCGTTGCTTACCGTTACGTTGAAAATTATATTCCGGATGCTCTTGCACTTACGAAGACTTTGAGTGATAATGAATCTGAGAATGTATTTACGTTTACCTACACACCGGGAGCTACAGACCGTATCGTTGAGACAACAACTACCGTCACAACAACAGTTCCTGGAACCGCAACTCCTGCCGGTGCAGCAGGTACAACCGGAGCTGCCGGTACAACAGGTGCAGCCGCCGGTACTGGTACAGGTACTACAGCGGGTGGTACTGCAGCAGGTGGTACTGCAGCAGGTGGCACTACAGCAGGTGGCACTACAGCGGGTGGTACTACAACAGGCGGTACTGCCGGTGGTACAACGAATGCAGACAATTCTCAGGATACGACAGACGATACGACCACCGCACCGGATGAACAGACACCAAAGTCTCTGGTAGATCTGGATGATGAAGACACTCCAAAAGGAAATATCGATGCGAAAGACAAGACGAGCAAGACTCCGATCGCAGCAGGGATCGGCATTATCGTTGTTGCGGTAGCAGCTCTCGCAGGACTGATCGTATTCTTGAAAAAACGTGCAAAATAAAAAAGCGCGGCACTAAAGGAGAAGTCTTTTTTGAAGAGAACGAAGAAAAAGAAAAGCCCGGTGGCTGCATTTTGCAGTGCACTGGGCACTGTTTTACTGACAGTACTGATTCTTGCCTGTATTCCGCTGACGCTTCCGAAAGCTTTTGGTTTTCAGATATACACCGTGATCAGTGGGAGTATGGAACCGTCGATCCCGACGGGAAGCCTGGTCTATGTCCGGCATGAAGAACCAGACACGATCGTCAAAGATGATGTCATTGCTTTTTACAGCAACAATGCAGACGGCTCGATCATCACCCACCGCGTAGTATCCAACAGCCCGGCGATGGGACAGTTTATCACCAAAGGGGATGCCAATGAGGAAAAAGATATGAATCCGATCCCTTACAACAACTACATCGGAAAAGTAAAGCTTTCTGTTCCGGTTGTCGGCGGTATCGCACAGGCTGCAACCGGCACTGCCGGAAAAATTGCCGCTGCATCTATCATCGGTCTTGCTGTGATTCTTGAAATCGTTGCTGCCATGCTTGACAGACGCGATGACGAAGACGAATAAGAGAAAACGTTTTTCATTTTAGCTTGCTAAAGTGTGAAACATTTGCTAAAATAATATCAGATTGTATTGTCAGAAGAAGATGGGGGAATTTCACAATTCTCCCATTTGTCATATATTGAAAAGAATGGAGAGGTGAATGGATTGTTATCCAACCAGATTTTACAGAGAACAATCAATGAAATAGGGGATATCATCGAGTGTAACTGTTCCATCTGGAACACAGACGGAGTGATGCTTGCAGCTGTAGGTAAGGAGAAACCTGCAGTAAAAAAAGCTGTCTGCTCATTTTTAAAAGAGCTGGAGGTTACCGGCGTAGCGGAGGAGCACCTGGATGAATGCTATGGTCTGTTCCCGGTTTATGATGATGATGAACTGACTTATATTTTCGTGATCGAGCACAATAATGAGATTGATGTGCATACCAGCGGACGCTTAAGTGTCTGCCAGCTGGAGAGCCTTTTAAGATCCGGAAGCGAACGTCTTGACCGTAACCGTTTTATCCAGAACCTGCTCCTGGATAACCTGCTTCTCGTAGATATCTACAATCAGGCGAAAAAGCTTGGTATTACAGTGGAGCAGCGCAGAGTCGTCTATCTGATCGAACCGAAGAATCCGGATGACACGATCGTCCTGGATATGATCCGTGGGATTTATTCCTCGGGAACCGGTGATTTTGTTACTGCCGTAGATGAGGGACATATTATTCTGATCAAGTCCCTTGACAGTACGGATGATTATGATACGATCCGTTCGACTGCCGATATGCTGGTGAATGCGATCAACACCGAAGCTATGGTCAATGTCCGGCTTTCCTTCGGAACCATCATTCCCGAACTCAAAGAGGTCTCACAGTCTTACAAAGAGGCAGGCATGGCTCTGGATGTGGGGCGTATCTTCTATCCGGAACGCAATATTTTATCCTACCGCGAACTCGGTATCGGACGGCTGATCCACCAGCTTCCCGTTTCCTTATGCGAGATGTTCCTGGAAGAAGTATTTGCCGGAAATACCGTTGATCAGTTTGACGAAGAAACCTTATCCACAGTTGATAAATTTTTTGAAAACAGCCTGAATATTTCGGAGACAGCGAGACAGCTTTTCGTCCACCGGAATACGCTCGTCTACCGGCTGGAGAAGATCCAGAAGCAGACCGGGCTGGATGTCAGAGTCTTTGAGGACGCCCTGACATTTAAGATTGCTCTGATGGTCGCAGACCACATGAAATTCATAGAAAACAGAAAATAGGAGGACATGATATGGTGAAATTATACGAAGGCGGTGCCTATCTTTTACACGGTACTGAGGTAATTGCAGATGCACCCGATGCACTTGCTGCCGTAAAAAGCAAGACAGGTATTGAGACAACAAAAGAAGCTGCTGCAAAAGAGACAATGGCTTATGGGATCTTAAGTGCGCATAATACTTCCGGTAATATGCAGCAGCTTCAGATCAAATTTGACAAGCTGACTTCGCACGACATTACCTTTGTCGGAATCATCCAGACTGCAAGAGCATCCGGACTGGAGAAATTCCCGATCCCTTATGTTCTGACCAACTGCCATAACTCTCTGTGTGCAGTCGGCGGTACAATCAATGAAGATGACCACATGTTTGGACTGACCTGTGCGAAGAAGTACGGCGGTGTCTATGTTCCGCCTCATCAGGCCGTTATCCACCAGTTTGCCCGTGAAATGCTCGCAGGCGGCGGCAAGATGATCCTTGGTTCTGACAGCCACACCCGTTATGGTGCACTCGGTACCATGGCAATGGGAGAGGGCGGACCGGAACTTGTAAAACAGCTTCTGAACAAGACTTATGATATCAAGATGCCGGGCGTTGTCGGAATCTATCTGGACGGCGAACCGATGAAAGGTGTCGGACCGCAGGACGTTGCCCTTGCGATCATCGGCGCAACCTTCGGCAATGGCTATGTCAATAACAAGGTCATGGAATTTGTCGGACCTGGCGTTGGCAAATTAAGTGCAGACTTCCGTATCGGAATCGATGTTATGACGACAGAGACAACCTGCCTTTCTTCTATCTGGAGAACCGATGACAAGATCAAAGAGTTCTACGATATCCACGGAAGAAGTGATGACTTCAGGGAACTGGAGCCTGGCGCAGTCGCTTACTATGACGGTCTTGTATACGTCAATTTGAGCGAGATCAAGCCTATGATCGCCATGCCGTTCCATCCGTCCAATGTCTACACCATCGAGGATGTCAATGCCAACCTTGCAGATGTTCTCCACGATGTAGAGCAGCGCGCGCTGGTAAGCCTGGACGGTGCTGTGGATTACTCTCTTCAGGACAAGATCGTAAATGGTAAGCTTTATGTCGATCAGGGTATCATCGCAGGCTGTGCCGGTGGCGGTTTTGAAAATATCTGTGCTGCCGCAGACATCATCCGTGGCAAATACATCGGATCAGATGAATTTACCTTCAGTGTTTATCCGGCAAGTACACCGATCTACATGGAGCTTGTGAAAAATGGTGCGGTTGCTGACCTGATGGAAGCCGGTACGATCGTGAAGACTGCCTTCTGCGGACCGTGCTTCGGTGCAGGGGACACTCCGGCAAACAATGCATTTTCCATCCGTCACTCTACCCGTAACTTCCCGAACCGTGAAGGAAGCAAGCTGCAGAGTGGACAGATCGCATCTGTTGCCCTTATGGATGCACGTTCCATTGCCGCAACTGCTGCAAACAAAGGTTTCCTTACTCCGGCAACAGATTTTGATATTGAATACAAGAACCCGACTTACCACTTTGATTCCAGAATTTACGCCAACCGTGTATTTGACAGCCACGGCGTTGCTGATCCTTCGGTTGAGATCAAATTCGGACCGAACATCAAAGACTGGCCGGCAATGAGCGCTCTTCCTGAGAATCTGATCCTGAAGATCGTATCTGAGATCCACGATCCGGTTACAACGACAGACGAACTGATCCCGTCCGGCGAGACTTCTTCTTATCGTTCTAACCCGCTTGGACTTGCTGAATTTGCACTTTCCAGAAAGGATCCTGCCTATGTAGGACGCGCGAAAGAGGTCCAGAAAGCCCAGAAAGCGATTGAAGCAGGTACTTGTCCACTGGATGTACTGGATGAATTAAAACCGGTGATGGCAGCAATCCAGAAGTCTTATCCGGAAGTCGGCAAAGGAAATATCGGTGTCGGAAGTACCATTTTCGCGGTCAAACCTGGTGATGGTTCTGCCCGTGAGCAGGCTGCTTCCTGCCAGAAGGTTCTCGGCGGCTGGGCAAATATCGCGAATGAGTACGCAACCAAACGTTACCGCTCGAACCTGATCAACTGGGGCATGCTTCCGTTTATTACCGAAGAGGAACACACAAAGCTTTCTTTCAGGAACGGTGACTATCTCTTCGTGCCGGATATCCGCAAAGCAGTAGAAGATAAAGCTTCCACGATCAAGGCTTATGTCGTAGGCGATGATCTGAAGGAGATCGATCTGAAGCTCGGTGATCTGACGGATGCAGAACGTGAGATCATCCTCAAAGGATGTCTGATCAATTATTACAGAGGTTAATTTTTCTCAGACAATGATATGATTTAAAAGGGACGGAAATTTTTCTGTCCCTTTTTGCAACACTTCCGACTTTTTTATACTCTTATATACAAAGAACCTGTTATGAGAGGAGGGACTTTATGATCGATGCAATTGCATTTAAAGAATTATATAAAACGGTTTATCAGGATCTGTATCGTTTTGCGCTCTGCATGATGCATCATCCGCAGGATGCAGAAGACGCCGTCAGTGAAGCCGTTCTTTCCGCCTATGAGAACATACATAAATTACGCAAAGAAGAAGCATTCCGTTCCTGGATCTTTCAGATTCTGGCAAATGTGTGCCGCCGGAAGTTAAAGAGCCGTGAACGGACCGAGACCGAGCTGAAAGAAGATCATGCTTCTGCCACATACTGTGACGGACTCCGCACAGATGTCGAGCGTGCTTTTCTTATTCTCGATGAAGACGATCAGCTGATCATCGGCTTATCCGTCTATGGCGGTTACAACAGTAAAGAGATCGGAAAAATGCTAAGGCTGAACCCGAATACAGTCCGCTCCCGCAGAAAGCGTGCCCTCGAAAAGATGAGCTGGCTTCTGAAAGAGTAGGATAAAAGAGTAATAGGAGGTGTTTCATATGACAGATCACGAAAAAGAAATACTGGATAAAATAAAACAATCTACGGAAAAAACTCCTGTTCCGGAAAGCCTTGCACCGGATCAGATTATGAAAATGCTGGAAGAGCATAACAGCACTCAGGCTTCCGGACATATCCCGAAAAAGCATGGATTTTCCCGCGGCTACCGGATGCGCGGAGGACTTATCGCTGCCGCACTGGTACTGGTTGTCGGCATTGGCGCCCACATCCGCCAGCAGAATCTTTCTTCAGACTCAGCCACTTCTTCCACAAAAGGCAGTTCTTCAATCGATACATCCTCCGGTAAGCTTGCCTCTTCCGATACTTTAGAGACGGCAACCGATTATGATGAAGTCTACACATACCTGCAATCTTATCAGGATGAGTTGGATTCTTCATCTGTTACCGGTTCAACCGACAACGGAATTGTTATGTATTCAACTGAAACAGCCGACAGTGGTGCACGTACCGATAGTTCCAGCTCCTCTTCGGATTCTTCAACAGCCTCTGCACGTGCTGTGGATACTTCATTTTCCGATACCAACGTCCGCACAGAGGGCGTCGGTGAAGCAGACATTGTAAAAACGGATGGAAGTTATCTTTATACACTGAAAGCAAACTCACAGGAAATTTCCATTGTAGATATCCGGTCTGATCAGATGAAGGTTGTTTCCGGTATTTCGCTGAATGAGAATTTTCAGGCATCCGAATTTTACCTGAGTGACCAGAAGCTTTTTGTCCTTGGCAACATGCAGAACACGCAGGTTGATTCTGACAGTAAAACCTTGTACCGCGGCAGCTGTACCCGTATCCAGACTTATGATCTGGCAGATATCAACAATCCGAAATCCATCGGAACCGTGGATCAGAGTGGTTACTACCGCACTTCACGTTTTAAAGACGGATATCTGTATGTATTCAGCGACTATTATATTTACGATACGATCACCAAAAAAGATTATCCTTCCTATGTTCCGCTTGTTGGTGACAATCTTCTGAAGCAGTCGGATATCTATCTCCCGACGAACCATGCAGCAGACCAGTACCTTGTTGTCAGCTCCGTTTCCGCTTCCAGTCCGGATAAGGCAGCAGACCAGAAAGCAGTCATGTCTGAGAATGGCGAAGTCTATGTGAGTGAGAACAACATTTATATTTACGAGTATGCGAACAGCAGTATCCTCGCAGATAATCTTGCGGCAAAGAATCAGACGATCCTCCGCAAGCTGTCTTACAATAAAGGAAAACTTTCCGGCTCTGCCCAGGGCAAAATAAAAGGATATCTGAACGATTCCTTCAGCATTGATGAGTATGACAATACGTTGCGGCTGGTGACAACGGTTACGCATAATGTCGGAAGCTCTTCACAGTCCAATTCAGTCTATGTGCTGGATGCAGATTTGAAAACAATCGGTAAGATCGAGGATCTTGCCAAAAATGAACAGGTCTATTCCGCAAGATTTTTGGGCGATACCGGTTACTTTGTAACTTATGAACAGACAGATCCTTTATTCTCCGTAGACTTTTCCGATCCGGAGAATCCGAAGATCCTTGGCAAGCTGAAAATTCCCGGCTTTTCGGAATACCTGCATTTTTACAGTGATAACCTGCTTCTTGGAATCGGTATGGATACCGATGAAAATGGCATTACAAACGGGGTAAAGATCTCCATGTTTGATATCAGTGATCCTTCGGATGTGAAGGAAGTCAGCAAGTACACACTGGATCAGTACTATTACTCGGATGTTTTTTCTGACTATCGTGCAGCACTGGTTGATCCGGAAAAGAATCTGATCGGCTTTCCGCTTTCCGGATCTGCCAACCAGTATGTGATCCTTTCTTACGATAAAGATCAGGGCTTCCAGGTACAGATGCAGGAGGAAGTCAACGGTAATTCTTACCTTGGAACCCGCGGTGTGTATGCAAACGAAAAGTTCTATGTGATCAATGGAAATGCAATTGAAGCATACCGGATGGGAGACTATGTGAAGATAGATGATCTGCTGCTATAGTGCAGCTTTGCAGAAAGAGCTGCCGCTCCGCATACTTTGTACACCATTCCACATCACCTTATACACCAAAATCGTATATACAAAAATAGGTGCCCACTGGGATATATCACTAAGATATACTTCCGTGGACACCTGTTTTATATTTTCATTTACCTGTTATTCCACACCGTTAAAGCAGTAGGTACATACCTGGCATGCATCAATCCCGATTGATTTGATCAGATCATCCAGTCTGTGATAACGAAGTGAAGTGAAATTCTGTCTCTTGCGGATTTCCTCCAGCATTGCTGCATACCGGTCACTGTTCGGATCCGCATATTCACCCAGTACATTGACATCATTGTCGCCTTCCCACTCACGGATGATCCTTCTTGTGATCAGATCCAGGTCTGATTTGGAACGGGAGAAGTTTAAATATTTGCATCCGTACAAAAGCGGTGGACATGCCGGGCGGACATGCACTTCTTTTGCGCCACTCTGATACAGGAACTCTGTCGTCTCACGGAGCTGTGTTCCACGCACGATAGAATCATCGATCAGCAGCAGGCTCCTGTCTTCGATCAGACTATGTACCGGGATCAGTTTCATTCTGGCGATCAGATTACGCTGACTCTGTGTTGTCGGCATGAAGGATCTTGGCCAGGTCGGAGTATATTTGATAAATGGTCTTGCATACGGAATACCTGATTCATTTGCATAACCTATCGCATGAGCAATACCCGAATCCGGAACTCCTGCAACAATATCCACGTCGATCGAATGGTCATCTCTCTGTGCTAAAAGCTTTCCACAGTTGTAACGCATTTCTTCTACACCAACCCCTTCATAAGAAGAAGTAGGATATCCATAGTATACCCACAGGAACGAACAGATTCTCATCTTTTCACATGCAGGACTTACAGTCTCCACAGATTCCGGTGTCACGTAGACGATTTCTCCAGGTCCCAGCTCTTTGTAATCTGTGTATCCAAGGTTGATATATGCAAAGCTTTCAAAGGAAACGCAGTATGCATTCTCTTTCTTTCCGATCACAACCGGTGTACGTCCGAGAAGGTCTCTGGCTGCATAAATTCCATTCTCTGTCAGAAGCAGAAGTGTCATCGAGCCTTCAACTACTGACTGCACATAACGGATTCCCTCAACAAACGAATCCTTTTTACAGATCAATGCCGCAACCAGCTCTGTAGAATTGATCTGTCCATTGGTCATAGACTGAAAATGTGTATGTCCATTTTCATAAAGATTCCGGATCAGCTGATCCGCATTATTGATCTTACCTACTGTCGTAATTCCAAAGCACCCCAGATGCGACTGGATCAGAATTGGCTGTGGATCATAATCTGAAATACATCCAATTCCAATATTTCCCTTCATTGTATCAACATCTTTTTCAAATTTTGTACGGAACGGCGAATTTTCAATATTATGAATCGCTCTCTTCCAACCATCACTTCCGTAAGTAGCCATACCTCCGCGGCGGGTTCCAAGATGCGAATGATAATCTGTTCCATAAAAAAGATCCAGATTACATGCTTCTTTTGATGCAACGCCAAAAAATCCTCCCATATCTGTAGGTCTCCTTTCTTTATCCCAATGCCATAGTCTGTATTTTTCATCTATTTTTTAGTGTATCATGCATTTATGGACGGAAACAATAGCAAAACCCCGAATATATTGCAAATGGCTATAACTATTTCTAATCGTATTTATAATTGTTTGAATTTTCTGATATATATATTAC
>SKED01000398.1_pt1 | contig 49937 bp, 31 predicted proteins | sample 4826651 | NCBI WGS metagenome assembly SKED01 (sample SAMN11008818, study PRJNA524170) | human gut metagenome | biome: Human fecal sample; material: Feces; isolation source: fecal sample from pouch patient p19 | host: Homo sapiens | place: Israel: Tel-Aviv | collected 2016-06-28 | reverse complement strand
GTGTGGATAGCCGGGATAGCAGTGAGTGCCGGAGTGCTGATAGCTCTGAGGATACGAAAACGAAAAATAAAATAATACACAGAAAACCGGGAGGCTGTTCTGCAGGATGCAGACAGCCTCCTGCTTTGCGCAATCCTGATTAAAAATGCGGTAAGAATCCTGCAATGCAGGATTCCTAAGATGAGAAGCAGGTGATATCAAAATTAGACATGACAAAAAGACTTCCCAGATGGACTGCGAAGAAAATGCTATAAATACCAAAAGGTCAGGCAATCAAAGATTTTAAACTTCGTATATATTGATGCTGGTGGATTTTATCAGCAACAAGTACGGGAACAAGCTGTGTAATTCCGGCAAGAAGTAAATCAGCATGAAGTGTTTTTTCGTTCTGTGTTTGGCGTTTCGCAAACGCCTATGAAAAAATTAAATTAAAAGGAGAAGATTATGAAGAGAAAGATTATTTTGACAGTTATTGCGGCAATGATGATTACTATGACAGGATGTGGGAAAAAACCATCAGAATCACAAGCTGAACCTACAACGAAATCTACGCAGTAAACAGGTGTGACAGAAGAAAAAGAACCAGGTGATGTTGCAGAATCTAAAGCACAAACAAAGACTACAAGTGGAGATACTACAGGTGTATATCCGAATGCAACAGGTATTACAGAAATAGCAATGGGAGTTACAGAGGATATTTGTACTTTTAAAGTACCATTAAATTATGTACTCTTAGGTTCGTATTATGATGAAAACAATGAAGAGCAAAGCATTCAGGGATTGGATTCAACTATGACTACCATGGAGGAAGCAATGTCAGAAGGAGGATTTTCTACAGGAAAACATTTGGCATGTTTCTCAATGGCATCACTTGAAGCAGATGGTACGGGAATTAACGTAGATACCTATGTGCCTGATGAGATAACTTGGGATGAGTTTAAATCATATTATCCAGAGGCAAAATCAATAGGAAATGCATCTGTTCCGGCACTTTTATATCATGTAGAGGCATTTAATGGTCAGGCTGTTGCTGTAGCTCTTAAATTATCAGATAATATTACGATGCAAATAGTATATGAAGGTTCTCTGGAAAGCAAAATTGGAGAGGACGAGTTAGGACAGAGATTGTATAATTTGGTGACTGTAAAATAATATACGAAAAACAAGTATGTTTTAGAGAAAAGAGGACGTAATTCCGTTTATGAAGGTAAAATCACAATGAAGGAAGCACAGAGCCTTATTGACAGCTATTCTAGAAAACATGATGACGTTTGGAAAAGCGGGCATCATCAAGGTTCTGCTTGCATTAGATATTTTGATAGTATTAGCTGCCCTGCTGTTGGAGAGGAAGCAATATAGCAAAAAAAACATTTCGCTTGTATCTGATATATGCTTGTATCCTGACAGCTACAGCGTTCCTTGATTATGTTATTGATACCTGGTATCTGCAGAATCTGGCGATTTTCTTTTCATCCATGATTATTTCTGTAAATCATATGATACAGGTTTCGGATCAGTGGCTGGATGCAAAAAGAGAATTGTTGATTTCCGAATACAGAGCGAGCCACGATATCATGACGGGGTTATGGAATAAAACCAGTGGTGTGGATCAGGTTAGAAACTGTTTAGAAAATATGTCAGAAAGTGATATGGCAGTATTGGGATTTATGGATATCGATAATTTCAAGTCTGTCAATGACACATATGGACATGAAACCGGTGTTTTCTGGATTCGCGAAGTAGCCACAGCACTTCAGGAAATGTGTGGTCCGTCAGACATTGCATGCAGATATGGCGGTGATGAGTATATTCTTTTCCTGCAGAATATCGGAGATAGGGAAGAATTAACGGCACGCATTGAAGGCTTCAGAAAAAAGATTCATGATAAAGCAGAAGAAAAGGGACAGGATGTGCATTGCAGCATCGGACTTTATCGTGTGAAGGGAGCAGGGAGAAAATTAGCTGAATGCATCATGATATCTGATGGTTTGCTTTATCAGGCAAAGAAGAATGGAAAAGATACTTACGTAATAGAGTAAATAAAAGGGGAAGAAAGTGATGTATGATAACGTAGTAGTTGTGGGAATTTGCAGCAGAACGTTTTTCTATGAGAAAGCGGGTGTAAGGATCCTGAGAATGATTTCGGATATGCTCAAAGCTTCCACTGTCTACAATACGTCCGCTGTTCATTACGAGGATACGGTCTGCCACTTTAGAAATTGCGCCTAAGTCATGGGTGATGAAAATCAGCTGATAACCAGCTAATACTTCAAAGAGAAGGTGTTTTTCTTGTAAGAGAGGACACCTTCTTTTTGTAATTTGCTTAATTCATTAGATAGAGCACTTCGATCTGCATTCAGATAATCTGCCAGCCCTTGCCTATCGTAAGGGATTGTAAATGTGTTAGAGCCGGCATGCATAGATTCGCCAGACAAGTAATTAAGTATCTTGTCACGTAAATTTTTCTTAGAAATATGATCTATTTTGTTCATCAATCTTACATTTTTTCTTGCTATTATCTCTAACAGGTTATGAATCAATCTTGTATGGAAACTGCAAGATGAAGAACAGGTTGTAATAATATGATTTATATTGAAAAGCATGACGGTGAGATTTTCATTGGCAATGACACTGATTTGAGCAGGAACACTGCTGATGCAGGCATAGCTTTCGCCATAGAGCATTCCTGATGACAGCTCTGTAATAATATTGCGATTCCCCCAGACATCATCATTTATTATGAGAGCCTGGCCAGATAGAATCATGCCGATAGTTTGTACCTTATCGCCACTTCTTAGCAGGTATTCACCTTTTGAATAATTTTTAATGCTGACAGATAGACATTTAAGCATTGGAAGAATTTCTGATTCTGAAATTCCTTGAAACAAAGGTGTATTCGTTAAGATGTTCATATATTTTTGCATGAGTTCTATAATCCTTCTTTTCATCTTTTCCATAGTATATCACAAAAATCGAAAACAAAACAAAAATGTTGTCTGGACAACGGAATAATTGTTGTGAGTTTGATATAGTACCATTAAACAACAAGAAATGATGAATAAAGCAATAGAAAAGGAGAAAGACATGGAAAATAAAATGTTTTGTTATCAATGTGAACAGACCGCAGGATGTACAGGATGTACCGGAAATGCAGGAGTATGCGGAAAGTCCGCCAATACTGCAAGATTACAGGATGAGCTTACAGGAGCATTAGTCGGACTTGCTCGTGCAGCCGAGGGCAATGAGCACCTTGTAACCGAAGAGATGAATCAATTAGTTCTTGAGGGATTGTTTACAACCGTTACAAACGTAAACTTTAATGATGAGACATTAAAAATTTTAATTTATAAGATAGAAAATGCAAAAAAGAAATTAGTACCAAATTGCTTTACATGTTCCGGCTCATGTGGAAGAAACGATAATTTTGATATGAATACTCTCTGGACTACTGATGAAGATGTTCGTTCCTTAAAATCCTTAATACTTTTTGGGATTCGTGGAATGGCTGCATATGCATATCATGCAAGTGTGCTTGGATATACCGATGAAACAATCAGCAAATTCTTCTATAAGGCACTTTTTGCAGTCGGAATGAAGGATTGGGGAATGGATGAACTACTTCCTATTGTATTAGAGGTTGGAGAAGTGAATTTAAGATGTATGGAGCTTTTAGATCAGGCAAATACTACAACTTATGGAACTCCTGTACCAACAACAGTACCTCTTACAATTGAAAAAGGACCATTTATTATTATTACCGGTCATGATTTAAAAGATTTACAACTTTTATTAGAGCAGACAAAAGATAAGGGAATCAATATTTATACACATGGTGAAATGCTCCCAGCGCATGCATATCCAGAATTTAAGAAGTACTCTCATTTAAAGGGAAACTTTGGTACAGCATGGCAGAATCAGCAGAAAGAGTTTGATAATATTCCTGGAGCAATTCTTTACACGACGAACTGTCTTATGCCTGTAAAACCAAGCTACGCAGACAGAGTATTTACAACAGAAGTTGTATCTTATCCGGAAATGGTACACATAGGAGAAGAAAAGGATTTTACACCGGTGATTGAAAAGGCACTCGCCTTAGGTGGATATACCAAAGACCAGCATATGACTGGAATTAATGGAGGAATGCAGGTGACAACTGGTTTCTCACATGGAACTGTATTATCTGTAGCAGATCAGGTGATTGAAGCAGTAAAGAATGGAGATATTAAACATTTCTTCCTGGTTGGAGGATGTGATGGAGCCAGAGTAGGAAGAAACTACTACACAGAGTTTGTGAAACAGTCTCCTGCAGACAGCATTATTTTGACGCTTGCATGTGGAAAATATAGGTTCAACGATTTAGATTTAGGAACAATCGGAGGACTTCCGAGAATCATGGATATGGGACAGTGTAATGATGCTTATGGTGCAATCAAGGTCGCAATCGCTTTAGCAGAAGCATTTGAATGTGATGTAAATGAACTCCCGCTATCGATGGTACTTTCATGGTACGAGCAGAAGGCCGTATCTATTTTACTTACACTTCTCTATCTCGGAATCAAGAACATTCACCTCGGACCAACATTACCAGCATTTATTTCGTCAAATGTGCTGAATTTCCTAGTAGAGAATTATGGGATTTCTCCAATTAGTACACCGGAAGAGGATCTAAAAAAGTTATTAAATAAATAATCAGACGGGAACGGAAAGAGACAGATTTACAATTGTGAGATAGATTTTTCTTAAAACAAAATAGGGGAAAGGCGGTAAAATATTATGAGTAAAAAAATTGATTTAAACTGGTCGGTGTATGATATTACGAAAACTTATCCAGAAGTGATTGATATTATGGCAAATCTTGGGTTTGATGAAATTAAGAAGCCGGCTATGCTAAACTCCGTTGGACGAATTATGACAATTCCTAAGGGTGCAAAGGCAAAAGGAATTTCGATTCCGGTTGTTATAGCAGAACTGATAAAAAATGGTTTTGAAATTACTGGTAATATGCCAGATATTTCTTCTATGGGGAGCAAACAATTTCAAGCCAAAGAGACTGGCAATACAGTATTACTGAAGGATTATTTAAAGAGACTTGGAAATGGAGAAGATTTAGAAAGTGTTAAAAAAGATTTTGTCCAGAATTTTTCTGATGTAGATGCTTCTGAAATTATGAAGGCAGAGCAGGAACTTATAAAAGAGGGAACACCTATTACAGAGGTGCAGAAACTGTGTGATGTGCATAGTGCATTGTTTCATGGCTTAACCAAAGAAGAAAAAATAGCAAATGCTGAAAAGGCAGTCGAAGAATCTTTAAAAAAGGAAGAAACATCCGAAATGACAACTATGACGGATGCATATGTCAGAAAACATGAGCTTGCAAAAGCACTCAGAGAAACAAAGGGCCATCCTCTTTATTCTTTTACAGAAGCAAATGAGAAGTTTAGCAAAGAAATAGCAGATATTAGAGGTGCACTGGAAAAGGGCGAAGATGTAAGCAAAAAAATATCAGATTTTAGACAAATAGCAATACACTATGCACAAAAGGGTGATTTGATTTATCCACTCCTTAAAGTTCGCTATGAAATATCAGGACCATCGTATGTTATGTGGACTGTTGATGATGAAATCAGAGATGAATTAGCAGCAATAGATAAGGAATGCAATCATGACGAAGAATGGATTAAAAGAGTACAGGCTGTTTTAACAAGAGCAGATGAAATGATTTATAAAGAGACTAATATACTGTTCCCTATCTGCGCAATGAATTTTACAGCCGAAGAATGGTATGAAATCTATGAAGATGCCAAAGACTATGCATTAGTGTATGGCATTGATAATAGATGGGAAGAAGCAGAAAAATATGTGCAGGATAAAAAGAATCGTCATGAGGCGGCTATTTATGAAGGTGAAATAGTAATGGGCGGTGGACATATGAGTGCAGCACAGTTGGAAGCTATGCTTAATACGTTGCCAATAGAGATTACATTTATCGATGATAATAATATAAATCGTTTCTTTAATGAAGGAGCGAAAGTGTTCAAACGCCCTGGCATGGCAATTGACAGAGAAGTATTCTCTTGTCATCCGCCTAAGATAGAATCAATGGTTCGCTCCATTATAGAAAGTTTTAAAAATCATACTCGTGATAGCGTTCCGGTTTGGATGGAAAAGCAGGGAAAACCATTTTTAGTTACTTATTATGCAGTGAGAGACAAAAAAGATAATTATCTTGGAACTGTAGAAGTGGTACAGGATATGCAGTTTGCAAAAGAGCACTTTACAAGTTAAAACGCATAAAACCATAGATTGTAATCGAATAAAAAGGGAAATATTCTATGAGGTGTCGGATAAAACTGACACCTCAATGAGATGAATAAAAAGAATAAAGTAGAAAAAAGCGGTAGAAAGAATAGTATGTTCTGGAAGAGGTGATCGAGAGGGCGATACTGATCCTGATACTTGTACTGGTGGTCATACGATTAAAGGTTACTGGTAATTGCAGAATTTCTGTGATACACTGTTATAGAACTTTGTGAAAGAAGGAGGAATCAGTATGGCTACTTTAAAAGATATAGCATCAAAGGCTGGGGTTTCACAAAGTACGGTTTCAAGGATATTGAATAATGATCAGACGTTAAATGTAACAGATCAGACAAGACAAAAAGTTCTTGAAGTTGCGCAGGAATTAAATTACCGTTCTTTGTCGCAAAGATATAACCGGGGAAATTCCCAGTCGGAAGAAGAGAAGAACATCTGTATCGGAGTTGCGCAAATGCTTCAGATGGAGGAACTTCAGGACGATATTTATTATCTTCTTATGAAAAATATGTTAGATAGTGAATGTTTTGAAAAAGGGTGGACAACTGTTCCGTTGTATCGAGATGAAACTGGTCGTTTCGGAACGGGACGTGAGATAGAGCTTGACGGAATCGTTGCAATTGGAAGATTTACGAAAGAAGAGGTGAAAGATTTTCACCAGTATACAGATCACATTGTATTTATAGATTCGTCACCGGATGAGATGAAGTATTACAGTATTTTACCGAATTATCATATGGCGGTAAGAAATGCGCTGAATTATTTTGAAGAGATGGGATATGAAAAGATTGCCTACGTTGGTGCGGTGAATACATATGATTATAAGAAAGAACTGACAATGGATGCAAGATATTATTACTACCGGAACTCAGAGACGATGCGAGATACATTTGATGAGGAATGGGTGATCGATTCGGAGATGAATCCACGCAGTGCATATGCGTCGATGATCGCATATTTAGATGCACACAAGAATCCTCCGGAGGCGATGCTCATTAGCAGTGACGTACTTGTACCGGGAGTGATTAAGGCTTTGACGGAACGTGGATTTTCTGTTCCGAAAGATACGAATATGATCGTATTTAATAATACATCAATATCAGGAAATTGTAACCCGCCGTTGGATGCGATTGAGACTTATATCCAGGAAACAATCCGAGCAGCAATGCTATGTATCGAGCAGCTGCGGATGGGAGAAATCATTCCAAAGAAAGTGATTATTCCATGTAGTTTAGTAAAACGTGGAAGTGTGGAAAAGAAAAAATAGACAAAAAATGCGTGTCCCCAATAGGTTGATACGCATTTTTTTTGTGCACTTTTTCAGCAAGTAAAAGGGAAAGTAAAAACTTTACTAAAAACAGTAAAAAATAGTAAAAGTTTTATTGACTATTAGTAAAACTTTTGGTAAAATCGTTGATAAAGAGAGAACCGAGGAGGTAAGGAAGTTTGTTGTTAGGTGTTGATTATTACCCGGAACAGTGGAATATCGATCTGATGGAACAGGATATGGATACGATCGTGGAGATGGGATGTAATGTAATTCGTATTGCGGAATTTTCCTGGCATATGATGGAGAAGAGGGAAGGGCAGTTTGATTTTTCTTTTTTTGATCATGTGATCGAAGAAGCGAAGAAGAGAAATCTGAAAGTGATCATGGGAACTCCTACCGCTACGATTCCGGCATGGCTTGCAAAGAAATATCCGGACATTCTTTCGGAATTTGAAGGAGGAAAAAAACGTTCCTTTGGAGGAAGACATGTGTATTGCTTTAACAGTGCCACAATGTATGCGTATTCGGAAAAAATTGTTCGTGCTTTAGTTGAACATTATAAAAATGAAGAAGCAATCGTAGCATGGCAGATCGACAATGAGATCGGACATGAAGGAAGCGATATTTGTTATTGTGAAAACTGTCAGAAAAAATTTCAGCAATATTTGAGCGAAACGTTCCAAGGACAGATCGATCGGTTAAATGATACATACGGGACGACGTTCTGGTCTCAGGAATACAATTCTTTCGATGAGATTCCAATTCCGACAGAGACAATTACAACACATAATCCGGCACTTCGTCAGGACTGGGAGCGTTTCCGAAGTAAAGTGATTGTTGATTTTATTGATTTTCAGGCGAAGCTGATCAAATCAATCGCGCCGAAAGCAGTTGTTATGCACGATTTCCCAGGCGGTGGACTTGGAAAACATGTAGATTATTCGAAAGTGGCTGCGACCCTGGATCAGGTCGCGTATAACAACTACCCGGTATGGGGCGGTCAGAAGGAACCAATCGCACCCCACGAAATTGCCTTCGGTCTGGATTATATACGAGGCTTAAAAGGGGAGAACTTCTGGATCACGGAAGCCATCATGGGAGCGCAAGGACATGATGTAACGGGATTCCTGCCAAGACCGAATCAGGCAAAAATGTGGTCCTACCAGGGAATGGCACATGGCTGTGATTCTATGATGTATTTCCGTTATCGTGGAGCAACAAAAGGAGCGGAACAGTTCTGCTATGGAATTTTAGATGCAGACAATGTAAAGAGAAGAAAATTTTATGAAGTGCAAAGCTTTTTTCGGGATATAAAAAATTATGACGCGGCATTAAAAACACCGATTCGAAATCAGGTGGCAATTGTTTATGATTACGATTCGCTTGCTTCTTTCCGTATCCAGAAACAGAGTATTTTGCTTGATCCGGCAGCAGAAATGCAGAAATTTTACAAGCCATTTTTCGATGTGAACGTAGGAGTGGATGTCATTCCGGAAGACCGCGATTTTTCGAAGTATCAGGTGCTCATCCTTCCACAGATGATTATTCACAAACCGGAAATGGAAGCGAAAGTAAAAGCATTTGCCGAACAAGGCGGAACGGTTGTACTAACTTACCGTTGTTCGGTGAAAGATGCGAACAACAATGTACCGTTTGGAAAGACGGCACCGGTTGGATACAATGAGTTTGCCGGACATTGCGTAGTAGAAACAGAGAGCCTTCAGACGCTGGATGCATTTCCGGTTGTGGGGACAGGCGCATTTGCAAAATATAACGGCATGGGCGGTATTTTCAGAGACATGATCGAAGTAAAAGATGCAGAAATCCTCTTCCGGTATGGAGATACATTTTACGATTCATTTGCGGCAGTGACAAGAAAACCGGCCGGTAAAGGAATGGTTTATTATATTGGATGTGGACTGGAAGAATCCATTACAAAAGCACTCATGGAGACGATCATGAAAGAGAAAGAGATTCCGATGTATCCATCTCAAAATGGTGTGGAAATTGTTACAAGAGGAGAAAAGGAACAACAGATCAAAATGTATATAAATCACAATGGGACAGAGGCAGAAGAAGACGGTGTAAAACTGGCACCGTTCGAATGTGTGATTAAATCGATAAATTAACAGGTAAAAATGGAGGTAGAACAGTGGGTATTGTAGTGAACGATTCACAAAATCTTTTTATGCTCCAGACGCGCTCTAACAGTTACGCGTTCGGAATTGACAATCAGGGATTAGTGAGACATTTGTACTGGGGAAGCAGGATCAATGCGATGGAAGATTTCGAAATGCCGGAGCTTGCAGAAGTATCTACGAACGATCCGGTATATGAGATCACAAAAGAAGAATTTCCTGTATACGGAGGTCTTCGATACAAAGAACACTGTCTGAAGGTTACATTTGCAGACGGGACGAGAGATGTGGCTTACGAGTACGTAAATTATGAGATCCAGAAAAACGAACAGTGTGAGGAACTGGTGATCATTTTAAAAGACAAACATTATGCCCTTGTAATGGAACTGCATTATAAAATCTACGAAGCGTATGACTTGATGGAACGTTTCGTTGTGCTGAAAAATGAGTCGACAGAAGTTATGCAGATAGAAAAGCTGCACAGTGGGCAATTTCATGTTCCATATGAAGGATTGAATTTTAGAAATGTACACGGCCATTGGGGCGCAGAACAGCAGAAATTCGTGCAGAAAGTCGATTATGGAAAAATCATTTTCGAAAATAGAAGAGGAATTTCCAGCCACAATCACAATCCTTATTTCATTTTGGATCAGGATGCCACAGAGACAACCGGAAATGTGTACTTTGGCGCACTTCGTATGACTGGAAATTTCAGCGGGGCGGTAGAGCAGACACAGTACGGAGAGACACTTGTGCAGATGGGAATTAACACACATGATTTCACATGGGATCTTAAGCCGGGAGAAAGCTTTGCCTCACCGGAAATTCTCTGTGGGTATTCAGCAGATGGATTTCAGACAATGTCCCACAACCTGCATCAGTTTGCAAATGATTTTCTACTTCGGGAAGGACTTCGTCCGGTACTTTATAATTCCTGGGAAGCAACCGGTTTTGATGTAACGGTTCAGGAGCAGAAAAAGCTTGCAGCTAAGGCAAAAGAGTTGGGTGCGGAGTTGTTCGTAGTAGATGATGGATGGTTTGGCCAGCGTCACGGAATTGATAACGGCCTTGGCGACTGGTATGTAAATAAAGAGAAGTTCCCGAATGGAATCGATGAGCTGATCGACGAAGTGAAAGCGCAGGGACTTCTGTTTGGAATCTGGGTAGAGCCGGAAATGGTAAATCCAAAGGCAGAGCTTTATGCGAAGCATCCGGATTGGATATATCACTTTGATACAAGAGAGAGCGACACATCGAGAGAACAGTATGTGCTGGATCTTACAAAAAATGAAGTAAAAGCGTTTGTACTGGAAATGCTGGATAATCTTCTCTCTAACCACGAAATTGACTACATCAAATGGGATGCAAACAGACCAATCTCTCAGACAAATTTAAAGAAAGATCTCTGGTATAAGCACATCCAGGCACTCTACGATATTGTGAAGGAAACGAAGAAAAAGCATCCGGCTGTATTGTTCGAAGCATGCGCATCTGGTGGTGGACGTATTGATTACGGCATTCTCGGAATTTTTGATGATTTCTGGACGAGCGATAATACAGACGCATATGACCGTCTGTTTATCCAGGATGCATATTCTTACATTTATCCGATCAAGGCAATGCGTGCCTGGGTGACCGATTGTCCGAACTTCCTGTCCAACCGTGTGATTCCAATGAAATTCCGCTATCACAGTGCAATGATGGGAACACTTGGAATTGGATGTAATATTTTGAAATTTACAGAAGAAGACATTGCTCTTTCTCAGGAAATGATCGCACAGTACAAGGAAATCCGTCCGATCATTCAGGAAGGTACGTTCTATCGTCTGAATCATACGTCGGCAAATGATTATTTCCTATATGAATATATGAAAGGAAATGAGGGCGTACTGTTCGCATTTCTCCCACAAAGCAAGCTGGGACATCGTGGAGTGACAGTGAAACTTCGTGGACTGGAAGAAAATGCGTCCTACGAACTTCTTATGGAAGATGGCAAACTCACAAAGAGTGGAAGTTATCTTATGAAACATGGATTTGACATGCGGTTGACGGGTGACTACGCAAGCATGTTGATTCGTATAAACAAATTATAAAAAAGCAAAGGAGAACATCAAATGAAACTTTCAAACTTTTCTAAATTATCATTTGGTATTGGAGCACTGGGAAAAGATTTATGCTATGCCATTATTTCGTATTTCTTAATGATTTATTTTACAGATACGATCGGATTGACACCGCTTTTTGTCGGTAACCTGTTTCTGGTTGCCAGAGTGTGGGATGCATTCAACGATCCAATGATGGGATTTGTTGTTGATAACACAAGAACAAAATGGGGAAAATTCAGACCTTGGATTTTGATTGGTACGGTGTTAAATGCAATCGTTTTAGTATTTATGTTTACAAAACCTTCCGGATTAGAAGGAACTGGCATGTATATATATTTCTCTGTTGTTTATATTTTGTGGGGAATGACTTATACAGTTATGGATATTCCATACTGGTCAATGCTTCCGTCTCTTTCCAGCACGAAAAAAGAAAGAGATTCTATGTCAGTTATCCCGAGAATTTTTGCAAGTACAGCCTGGCTTCTTATGGGTGCGTTTGCTCTGAAACTTGTATCTGTTCTTGGTAAAGGAGACAGCGCTGTTGGATATTCTGCACTTGCGAAAATTATTGCAGTGATTTTTGTAATTACTTCTATTATTACTGTTGTATTTGTAAAAGACCGCAGCTGTCAGGAAGCGGAGTCGGGTAAAGAAGCAAAAAGGCTTACAATCAAAGATGCACTTCATGTTATTGCCGGAAATGATCAGCTGAAAGTATTTATCGGAATTGTGCTTTGCTACAATCTTGTTGTACAGCTTGCCGGTGGTATTGCAATTTATTACTTCAAATATGTAACCGGAAATGAAGGCTTATATCCAATCTTCACAACTGCAGCACAGTTTGCAGAGATTGCAGCTTTGTTCCTTTTCCCAATCCTTTCTAACTATTTTACAAAGAAACAGGTATTTGCAATTGCCAGCTTCAGTCCTGCAATTGGTCTCGCAGGAGTTGTACTTTGTGGATTCTTTGCACCACAGAACATGGTAATTGTAGCAATCAGTGGTATCTTCTATAAATTGGGTTCTGGTCTTACATTAGGAGCAACAACCGTTATGCTTGCTGATGTTATCGATTATGGACAGGTAAAATTAGGAAGTAGAAATGAAAGTATTATCGCTTCATTCCAGACACTGCTTGTTAAGACCGCATCTGCAGTATCTGCCTGGCTGATCGGTGTAGGCCTTACAATTGTCGGCTATGTAGCAAACGCAGAACAGAGCGCGTCTACAATCATGGGAATGCGAGTATTAATGGGTGTTGTACCTTCTGTAATTACAATCCTTGCATTTGTGATCTACGCAAAAGGCTACAAACTGGAAGGCGCATATCTGGAAGAGATCATGGAAAAAATAAAAGGTAACAAAACGGAAGAAACAGAAGAATAGAAAATGAAATGAGATGAAGAGGTAGCGCGCTAAGTATTAAGTGCGCTGCCTTTTTTTGTTAAGACAATAGTATCACTGTATGAGATTGCGCATGGAATTTTTTTTCACTGGTAGTAGTATTTTGCATATCATAAATTTCTAGCAACAACTTCAAAACATTATAATCCAAAAATGAAAGAAAGAGGCAGTGCGTTAAGTGGGTGATATGCCTTTTCTCGGTTCTGTTATTAAAAAGTTCCGAATATGACAAAAAATCGGAGGTGGTGTGATAAAAAAGTGCAAGCCACCCCCCTTTTTTTATGAGAAAATAAAATCACTTATATATAATGGAAAGGGGTAAGGAAAAAATGAAAAAGAGAAGGCGAATCTTATCGCTTGTCTTTGCAGCCTGTCTTGTGATAACGGGAATTGTTTCGGGCGCAGGTGTGCAGAAGGCCGAAGCAGCTGCAAGAACAGAAGTAATCGATGTTACGGATTACGGAGTATATCCGGACAGTGGGAAGGACAGTGCAATCGGAATACAGAAAGCAATCGCAGCTGCGAAAGATGCAACGAAAGAGGGAAAAGAAGTCAAGATTAATTTCCCGGAAGGACGCTATGATATCTATCCAGATAAAGCAATAGAAAGAGAATTATATGTTTCCAATACTGTAGGTGCCGATCAGAACAATAAAATGAAGAAGATCGGTATTTTTCTGGAAGATATGGATCATGTTACCGTAGATGGAAACAATTCTCTGTTTATGTTCCATGGTAAAATGACAACATTTGCAACAATCGGTTGCGAAGATGTTGAATTTAAAAATTTTGCAGTGGATTTCCAGGTTCCGACAGTTATTGATATGACTGTTGAGAGTGTAGAGGGAAATACAGCAACTATGTATATTCCTGAGTGCTATAATTATGAAGTTGCAGGAACAACGATTAAATGGTACAGCGATGTAAGTCCTTATACAGGTCAACGTTACTGGAGTATCTCCGATCTGTCAGGTTATCATACCCAGCGGGAAGATACCGTACAGGGAATCAAATTCGGTGCAGGAAATGGAAATGCTGCATTAAAAGGTGTAGCTTCTATTGAGGATCTTGGAAATCATCGTGTAAAGATTACATATAATAGTAAAGCCGGTGAAGTTCAGAACGGAATGTGCTTCCAGTCACGTCCGACCGTACGTGATCATGCAGGAACGTTTTTCTGGAAGAGCAAAGATATTAAGATGACTTCTCTTGATATCCAGTTCCTTCATGGATTTGGTATGGTAGGTCAGCATTCTGAAAACATTACAATGGAAGATGTTGATTTTGAAGCACCAAAGGAAAGTGGAAGAACAACAGCCGGATATGCTGATTTTGTGCAGATGTCCGGATGCAAAGGAGCAATCAATATTAATAACTGTACCTTTGCAGGTCCTCATGATGATCCGATCAATATCCACGGAACATTTAACACAGTTACATCCATCAGTTCCGACAGAAGAACAATCACAGTACAGTACAACCATCATGAAACAGCCGGTTTCCCGAACTTTTTCGAAGGTGACGAAATCGAGTTCATGACAAAGGGAAATATGATCACAGTTGAAAATTCCGTTCGCACAGTAACAAAGGTTGACGGACCGGACGGAATGGGCGGAAACATGGGTGAAGGTTCAGGAAGTCTGACAACCATCAAGCTGACATTGGATAAGGCAATTCCTGCCGACGTTCAGGTAAATCAACATGTGGTAGAAAATATCACTTATACACCAGCTGTCAACATCAGCAATTGTGAATTTAAGGAAGTTCCGACAAGAGGAATCCTTGTAACTACAAGAAAACCAATTGTCATTGAAAATAATACATTTGACGGAATGAGTATGGCAGGCATCTATATTTCTGATGATGCTCAGGGCTGGTATGAGTCAGGTCCGGTCAGAGATGTGACCATCCGTAATAATACATTTACAAGAGGAAATGCACAGGCAATTTTCATTGAGCCTACCAATCCGACTGTATCTACGGAAAAGACCGTACATTCTAATATTAAGATCGAGAACAACACTTTCTTTACGTACAATAAGAGAGTTCTTGATGCAAAGAGTGTAGATAAACTCACCTTTAAAAATAATAAAATTTACAGACAGAATCCGATCAACGGAAACGGATCTCTGAATCTGGCAGTAAAAGAAGGAAGTTCAGCAGAACTGGAAGTAGCCAATAGTGCAGAGCTGGAAGTAAGCGGAAGTGGTGATACCTTATCAGGAAAACTGTACAACTTTAATGGTTGTAAAAATGTAGTGATCGAAGGAAATGAGTATGACGGTGGATTGAATGCCGGAAGTTCAATCAGCAACATGAGTGCTTCTGATATTACAGTCACCAATGATGCAATGAAGGTAAACGCAGATTCCACAACAGCACCGAACGGAACGATGTACTACGAATCTGACAATGAAAAAGTAGTAAAGGTTTCCAGTACAGGTGTCGTAACTGCAGTAGGAGCAGGAACAGCCAATGTAACAGGATATATGGTTGTTGGAGGACGTAAGTTCCCGACCAATGCAGTGACATTTACCGTCAATGGAGGTGACCTTGGCAATCTGCCGGATGGAATTGAACTGACAGCGGCAGAAAATAAAGAAAATATTAAAGTAAATGATACGATCCAGTATACTGCAGATCTGAAATGGAACGCTGAAGAGAACGGTGCAGACAAGAACAGCGCAGTGACATGGAAGGTTTATGATGCCAAGACCGGAACTGAGACTGATAAAGCAACAATCACTGAACAAGGACTTCTGACAGCAGTAAAACCGGGAAGTGTTGTAGTGACAGCATCTACAGCCAACGGTTATGAAGCATCAAAACTGGTATCCATCTGGCAGGACGGAAAGACAATCGCATCAGATATTACAGTAGATTATCCGACAGCATCTGACAAATATCGTGTAAGCTCAACCGTTGAAGGCGGACTGGAACAGGATTTCACAAGCCAGGGACTTTACCAAAATCAGACTCCGAGCAATGTCCTTGTAAAACCATTGCCGGAAGGAACAGACAGAACAGATCTGACACTTGTATTCAAACTGACAGGTGCAACTCCTGCAAATACATGGGCAGATGCAGGAATCTATCTCTATGATGATGCGGACAATTATGTAGCAGTGGAAAAGAAGCATCGTGATGGCTCTACCAGTGCAGTAGCACTTGTAAAAGAGCAGAACAGAAGTGCAGTAGAGGAACCATATAATAACTGGGCAAATGTAAGCACAAGTCCAATCTGGCTGAAATTGGTAAAAAATAATGCCACAGTGACAGCTTACTACAGTGCAGATAAGAACAACTGGACCACCATCGGTTCGAGAACAGACTGCGGTTTCCTGAGCGGTAATTTTAAGCTGGCAATCGCAAGCCAGGGAACTAATACAGGATCCATCACTTATTCTGATGTTACAGTGAATAATAAAGAAGTAAAATTAGTTGAAGAGGCAGTGAAACCGACCGCCTCCAATGTTAAGGTAACATATGACGAAGCTGCTGACAGCCTGACAGCGGCAGGAGATACTACAGGACAGTCCGTAATTGTAAAATGGGCAGTTGCTGATAAAGAAAATGGAAACTATTCCATTATCAGCGGAGTAGAGGGAACTTCTCTGACAGCTTCTAAAGCATTGAAAGGCAAATATGTGAAAGCTGCTTATGTACCGCTGATCGGAACAGGTGCAGCAGGAGACATTGTATGGTCTGATGCAGTAAAAGTAACCGGAAATGGCACAGATTCAGGTGCATCAGCAGTCAAATCTGCAAATGCAGATCTGGCGACAGCTGACATTAAAACTAGTGAAAGTACAGACATGTTCCAGTTTGTAAAAGGAACAACTTTCTATCAGACAACAGCAGGAAGTGACGTTCAGGAAATCAAGTATTCCTTTGCAGCAGAGGATACAAAGGCAACAGTAAAAGTGCTGGTGAATGGAAAAGAAACAGCTGAACTGAGCGGAAACGCAGTTCTCACAAGCGGAAGAAATCTGATCGAGGTAAATGTTACAGCAGAAGATGGCGTGACAATGAAAAAATATCGTTTCACAATCAGCCGTCAGGGAGATAACAATGCATTGTTGGAAAGCCTGCAGGTAAATGGACAAGAAGTTGTGCTGGAAGAGGGAGTTTATGAATATAGTCTTCCAATTGCAACAGGAACAACAACAGCGCAGGTTGCAGCGACAGCACAGAGTACAAGAGCAACGGTTTCCATCGTGAACGGAAAAGAGGTTACATCCGCAGCACAGACTGTTCAGGGAGACGTGACAGTTGCACCGGGAATCAATGAGATTACGATCCGTGTGACACCTGAGACAAGTGCAGAGCCGGTCTACTATAAACTGAAACTGAAAGTGCCGAATGCTGCAAATGCACGTTTGGAAGCATTAAGCCTTGGAGGAAATATATCTCTGAAAGAAAACTTTGATGCAGATACATTAAAATATACAGCATCTGCAACAGAATCCGCTGTGACAATCAATGCAACAGCAGAAGAGGCGGATGCAACCGTAGAAGTTATCTGGAAAGATAAAGTGATTCAGACAGGAACAGGAAGTGCTTCGGCAGAACTGGGACTGACAGAAGGTGACAACACTGTGAAAGTGGAAGTAACTTCTGCGGACAAGTCCACAGAAAAGACTTATAAAGTAACAGTTCATGCATCAGGAGATACATGGTTATCTGATCTTGACTGGACATCACAGACATCCGGAGATTCAGGTAATCCGACAAGAAAAGATAAGAGCTGTGGAAACAACACACTGACCTTATGGGACGGTTCAAAGGAAGAAACCTTTGATAAAGGAATCGGAAGCCATGCAGATTCTACAATCATTTACGATCTGACTGGCAAAGGATATACAAGTTTTTCATCTTATTACGGTGTAGACCGTGAGACAAAGATAAATCCTTCTCAGGCAAGTATCACATTTAAGGTATATGTGGATGGAAATCTGAAGTTCACAAGTGATGTAATGGGAACTAACACAGCAAAAGGATTTACAGGTGGTATTGATATAACTGACGCAACAGAACTGAAATTGGTTATGGACAAAGGTGCAAATAACTGGAGCGATCATGGTGACTGGGCAAATGCAAAACTGACAAAACCGTTTACAGCGCCGCAGCCAGTAGTTGTGACCGTTCAGGTAAATGACCCGGCAATGGGAAGTGCAGCAACCGATAAGAACGAGTATCAGAAGTATGATACAGCTACAGTAACTGCAACAGCAAATCCAGGATATCATTTCGTAAACTGGACAAACGCAGAGGGAACAGAAGTCAGTGATGCAAATCCACATGTATTTGATGTGACAGAAGATGTGACACTGACAGCAAACTTCGCAGCAAATCCTGTAGTAAAGAAACAGTATACAGTAACAGCAACAGCAAGTGCTGAAGCAATGGGAACAGTCAGCATGGATCATGAGGACGGAATCTACGAAGATGGAGAAAAGGCAACAGTAACAGCAACAGCAAAAGAAGGACATCATTTCGTAGGATGGAAGCTGAAAGATGCAGAGGATATTTTAAGTACCGATGCGAAGTATACATTTGTGATCAAAGAGAATGTAGATCTGATCGGAGTCTTTGAAAAAGATGAAGAACCTGCTAAAAAGTACACACTGACAACTGAAGTGAATGATAAAGCAATGGGAAGCGTTACCGTAACACCTGCACAGACTGAGTACGAAGAAAATGCAAGTGTTACAGTGAAAGCAGCTCCGGCATCAGAAGCCTATGAATTTGTAAACTGGATAAACCCGGATACAGATAAGGAAGTAAGCAAAGAAGCAGAGTATACATTCCAGATTACAGGAGATATGAAGCTGAAAGCAAACTTCCGTCCGGTACCAGTAGTAAAAGAACAGTATCATGTAACTGTAACATCCAATGATGAAACAATGGGAATAGTCAGCATGGATCATGAGGACGGAATCTATGAAGATGGCAAAGAGGCAACAGTAACAGCAACAGCAAAAGAAGGACATCATTTCGTAGGATGGAAGCTGAAAGATGCAGAGGATATTTTAAGTACCGATGCGAAGTATACATTTAAGGTTGAAAAGGATGTAGACCTGATCGGAGTATTTGAGAAGGATGCAGAGCCTGAGCAGGTGATAACTGCAGAAGAAATCATGCGTCGTATTATTGCAGATAAATCTTTTGCAACTTCTATTAAGAAAGATACGAAGAAACTAGCATTACCGGAAGTACCAGAAAACGCACAGATTGAGATTTGTAGTGTAAATCCAGAAGGAATTATCGCGCTGAATGGCGAAGTAACTATACCGCAAGAGGATACAGAAGTCATCGTAACAGTAAAGGTAACTGGAACAGATGGAAGTGTTGCCACTAAAGAGTTTAAGGTTATGGTAGAAGGAAATGGTGAGACAGAGAAACCAGCTCCAGAGAAACCAAATCCGGAGAAACCAGATAATGGAAATGTGAACCAGAGTGGAGCAAAGGATAACAATGCTAACAGCTCAACTCCGAATGGTGGTGCAGGACAGAACACGGTAAAGGCAATCAAGACTGGAGATACAGCGAATTTCGCATTGTATGGAATTGTAATGGTAGCCGCTGGGGCAGTAATCGCAACACTTGTATATCGCAGAAAAAGAAGCTAATCTAGATGAACAGAAACAGACCGTTATGAATTACGGAGCTGTGAAAAGTAAAAAATCATAGAAGACTGCCGGGATATTCTGAAGAGTATCCCGGCAGTCTTCTATAAGAAACCACTTCTTGGCTGTAATGGTTTATATTCCTTGAATGCATGTTACAACCACAGAACATTATAATCCAAAAACGAAAGAAAGTGGTAGCGCGCTAAGTGAGTGATAAGCCCTTTCCAGGTTCTGTTATTGAGAGTTCCGAATATGACAAAGAATCAGGAGGGATGAAACAAAAAATACGAGTTGCATTCTTATTTTTATGAGATACTAAAATTAACTATATATAATGATTTCTCGCTCGGTAAAAGATAAATCCAGATTCCAAAACCGTTCAATGACATCCCAGGTGGAACGAGCAAGAGTATTTGGATAAGGATAATATTTACGAAGATTCCGAGAGATTAATAAGGAAAAGGAGGAAGAGAGTAGGCTATAAAAAGTCTAAAAAGAAAAAAGTATGAAAAAGTATAATTTAAAAAGAAAAGGTATGGCAGCAGCTGCACTGACACTTGCCTTTGGAATGTTTACTCCAAGTGTTTCATTTGCGGCAGGAACTCCGGTCAATGTGCTTTCTGAAACAGAAAGCCAGATGAGTTCTGATAAAGAAGTTGTTTATGTAAACAATTATTCGGCAGCAAAACGAGATGTCAATTTTAATGACAACTGGAAGTTCTATTTGGGAGATGGATCAGGTGCGGAAGAACCGGCATTTGATGATTCTAAATGGGAACATGTAAATCTGCCTCATGACTACAGTATTGAACAAGAGTATTCAACGAAGATGGAAGCAGAAAGCGGATATCTTCCGGGTGGAATTGGCTGGTACAGAAAGAGTTTCACGCTTGGAAAAACAGCGGAGAATAGACGTGTGCGAATTGATTTCGGTGGCGTATATATGGATGCTACAGTCTGGGTCAATGGAACACAGGTGGGAAGCCATCCGTATGGCTATACTCCATTCTCATTTGATATCACTGATTTGGTGAAATTTGATGGTGAGAATGTAATTACGGTAAAGGTAAATCATCAGACACCATCCAGCCGTTGGTATTCAGGAAGTGGTATTTATAGAAGTGTAGATTTGAATATTGTAAATCCTGTACATGTTGACTTATATGGGACAAAGGTAGAAACTCCAAATTTGGAAACAGAAAAAGACGGAGCGGTGACTACTAATATTAAGACAACTGTAGCCAACGATTCAGACAGAGAACAGAATGTGACATTGACTCATACCATTTTCAAAAAAGGTGGGGAGCCAAGCGCTAATATCGGAACTGTGACAACAGAAACAAAAGCGATTGCGGCAGGTGAAACCGCAGCGATTGATGCAACCGTAAATGCACAGAATCCAGAATTATGGAGTACTACAAATCCGGCGCTTTATACAGTGCGTACAGAAGTAAAGATTGGTGAAGAGGTTGTAGATACTTACGATACAGAATATGGATTCCGTTATTTTAAATTTGATGAAAATAGTGGATTTTCATTAAACGGAACAAATATGAAACTGAAAGGTGTGTGTATGCACCACGATCAGGGAGCGCTTGGAGCAGAGGCATGGAAACGTGCAATTGAGCGTCAGGTGGAAATCTTAAAGGAAATGGGATGTAACTCAATTCGTGTTACACATAACCCGGCAGCAGAAGAACTGATAAATATTTGTAATGAAAAAGGTATCCTTGTTGTAGAAGAGATGTTTGATGGCTGGCAAAATGCCAAGAATGGAAATAACAATGATTATGCCAGATTCTTCAATCAGACAATAGGTGAAAGTAATCAGATTCTTGGAAAAGAAAATGGAATGACTTGGGCAAAATATGACTTAACAGCAGCAGTAAAACGTGGCTGGAATGCTCCGTCTTATTATGTGGTCCCTCGGAAATGAAGTTCAGGAAGGTGCAACCGGTGTATTGACACAGGCGTATGCAAATGTTCAGGCGAATTTGATTGATTGGACAACTGCGTTGGATACCACAAGACCGGCAACACGTGGCGACAACGTGTTAAAAGGTAATAAGATTGGAATACCGAAAAACATGATGGATGCTATGACAACTGCAAATGGTACGGTTGGTTTGAATTATTGCTCTGGAAATGATTATGATACGCTTCATAATAGTAACCCAAATTGGAAGTTGTATGGTTCTGAAACTGCTTCAGCAGTCAATAGTCGAGGTGTATATGACAGAATAGATGGAAGTAAGACGGGTCAGAAGTTAACATCCTATGATAATTCAGCAGTTAACTGGGGGGCAGTTGCCAGCAGTGCCTGGTACGAGGTTATTAAGAGAGATTTTGTGGCAGGCGAATATGTATGGACCGGTTTTGATTATATTGGAGAGCCGACACCATGGAACGGAACTGGAAAAGGAGCACAAGGAACATGGCCGTCTCCAAAGAATTCATATTTTGGAATTATTGACACTGCAGGATTTCCAAAAGATAGTTACTACTTCTATCAGAGCCAGTGGAATGACGAAGTAAATACCCTTCATATTTTACCGGCATGGAATGAAGATGCAGTGAAGAAAGATAGCAGTGGAAAGGTTCCGGTTGTCGTTTATACAGATGCGAAAAAAGTAGAATTATTCTTTACAGATGCAAAAACGGGTGATAAGAAGAGCCTTGGGACAAAGGAATTTACACAGAAACAGTCAAATACACAAGGGTATACATATCAGTATTATGAAGGCACGGATAAGTCTGGTACAGAACATAAGAATTTATATCTGACATGGCAGGTTCCGTATAAAGCAGGTACAATTTCAGCAGTAGCTTACGGACAGGATGGACAGAAAATTTCAGAGGAAAAACTGAATGGTCGAACATCTGTAACAACCACCGGTGAGAAGAAGAATTTAAAAGCTACAGTTGACCGCGATACAATTGTAGCAGATGGAGCGGACTTAACTTATGTAACTGTAGATGTAACAGATAAAGATGGAAATATTATTCCGAATGCGGAAGATAAAGTAAGCTTTAAAGTAGAAGGCGAAGGTAAACTGGTGGGTATTGATAACGGAAGACAAGACGATCATACCTCCTATCAGGCAAATAGCAGAAATGCATTTGCAGGAAAAGTACTGGCAATTGTACAGTCTACAAAAAAAGCGGGAAGTTTCACAGTAACAGCCAGTGCAAAAGGTCTGGAAACTTCTTCAGTGACAGTAACAACGACTTCGGTAGAACAGGATACAACAGGAGAAAAGGCTATCAGTTATTACGAAATGTCTAAAAACTACTATGTAAAAACCGGTAATATGCCACAGCTTCCGAGTACTGTTAAAGCAGTGTATACAGATGGAAGTGAAAAAGAGATTCCTGTAACATGGGATGCAATTACAGAAGAACAGATTGCACAGAGTGGTACATTTTCTGTAGCAGGTACAACAGAGGCAGGAGATACTCTTACAGTAATCGTCAATATGATTGACCAGGTAGTTTCCCTGCTGAACTATTCAACAACTGTTCCGCTTGGAACGAAACCGACACTTCCGGAATCCAGACCGGCGGTACTTCAAGATGGTGAAGTAATGAATGCGTCCTTCCCAGTTGCTTGGGGAGAACCGAATGGAAGTTACGATGCAGAAGGAATTGTGACAGTGAAAGGAACAGCAGATGTTCTAGGACAGAATGTAGAGGTTACAGCGACCATTCGTGTAGAAAAACAGAAGATAGAGCTAGGCTCCAGTGTAAGTAGCGCAGCATACTTAAGTCAGGATGTACCGGAAGGACAACAGTCAGATACACTGGATGCAATTAAGGATGGAAAGAAAGAAATTGGAGACAACAATAGTGGAGGCGCAAATCCAACTTGTTGGTCAAACTGGGCAACTAGAAATACAGATCCAACTTCTGAAATCACATTCCGCTATGCTACTCAGCAGCGTGTAGGAAAAATTGTTGTATATTATTCCAAAGATAATGGTGCAATGACATTCCCTCGGGAAGGAAGAACAAAACTCTTTGTATCTGAAACAGGAGATGAAGGAAGTTGGAAAGAACTTTCAGTGGAAGAAACAATTGCGGAAAATGAAAGTCCAGAACGTGTAAAAGCATATACATATACATTTGATCCAACTGTAGCAACTTTTGTAAGACTGCAAGTAACAAATACAACTCCTCAAGAGGCAGGAAAAACAGAAACATGTACTGGTATTACAGAAGTAGAGATTATTGAGTGGAATGGTTCATATACGACCAATTCTACTGCAAATCTTTCTAAATTAACGGTAAATGGTCTTGAGTTAAGTGAGGAAGAACTTGCTGCAGGAAGTTTTGATACAGAAGCTATTGTTATTGATACAATAGACTATGTGGCAGCTGATAATGCAGCGGTAACTTATGTACCGCCGTATGAAAATAAAGCGAAGCTAATCATTGAATCAGAAGATCATACAACCAGAAATGAATTTGTCATCAACTTAGACGGAAAAGGTGTTGGAAATACAGATCCAGTTTATGCAGGACGGGATTATGATACCCAAAAAATGTCGGTGACAGCTGGAAGTGAACAGAGTGGACAAGGCAATGAAGGTCCGGCAAGATATGTTTTAGATGGCAATGAAGGTACTATCTGGCATACATCATGGAATCCGCAAGCGAGTCGTGATACATTTTGGATTAAATTTGAGTTAAATGAAATTACTAGCCTAGATGCATTACGCTACAAAGGACGTGGTGGTGCTTCAAATGGACGTATCAGTAAGTATCGAGTAGAGGTAAGTAAGGACGATCAAAATTGGACAGAAGTTTCTGTTGGAAATTGGGATAATACAGATGACTGGTATATCGCAATGTTTAATGAACCGACAGAAGCAAAATATGTTCGACTTACCGGCGTTGAAACTTATGGTGAAGGATCACAGCAGAATAAATTTGCAAGTGCTGCAGAGATTCGCTTGCGTAAAGCAGATTCAAAGACAGACATTTCAGATGCAACTGTTTCTCTTACAAATGAGAAAAAACTGGTTTCTGTTGTAGATAAAGATCATCCGGTAACATTGTCAAAAGAAGACATTGAAGTTACCTTGGGAGATAAGGTGCTCAGATATGGCATAGACTACAAACTTACTTATAATAATAATGAGGCACCAGGAACTGCAACTGCAATCGTAACAGGTATTGGACAGTATGGATATACAGGAAGTCAAGAGGTATCATTTACAATTGAGTTGAAAAAACCGGAAATGAATAATATTTCCATAAAGAGCTTCCCGACAAAAACAACATATAAAGAAGGAGAAACCTTAGATCCTACAGGTCTTGTACTTACTACATCATATGACAATGGTACAACGGCGGATGTTGTATATTCAGAAGAGACTGCAAAAGACTTTGCATTTAATCCAGATACAAAGACAGCGTTGTCTAAAGGAAATACAAAAGTAACAGTGACCTATGGTGGTTTTGAAACAGAGTTTGCAATCACAGTGACAGAAGCTAAGAAACCAGATCCAGAAAAGCCGGGTCCAGAAAAGCCAGATCCAGAAAAACCAGATCCAGAAAAGCCGGATCCAGAAAAGCCGAGTCCAGAAAAGCCAGATCCAGAAAAGCCGGATCCAGAAAAGCCGAATCCAGAAAAACCGAATCCAGAAAAACCGGATTCAGGAAACCAGGGTTCAGGTAAACCGGACGGAAATGGTAGCTCCAAAGGAAATACAGGCAATACAAACAATTCAAATAATGCAGTACAAACAGGGGATACTGCATCAGTAGGAATTTGCGTAGTTGCATTAGCAGCAGCTGGTATAGTAGGAATAGTAGGAGCTATAATGATTGGAAAGAAAAGGAAAGATGTTAAATAATCAATTTGAAGAGTATTATGTGACAATCCTTTTAAGGAGGAAATTTTGAAAAAATTACGAATTGATAGAAAGAACAAAAAAGGCTTTCAGAAATTCGCTGCAGGAGTCATGGCATTAGTAATGACTGTTTCCGGACTGACAATATCGCCAGTCCGGAGTGAAGCTGCGGCTGCAGAGTATGAAATTTATCCGAATCCACAGGTGGTTCAATATACGGAAGGTGACTATGTTATCAAAAACGAGGTCAATGTAGTATATGAATCAGGAATCGATCAGGCAACGAAAGATCAATTAGCAGAAGCACTTGCGTTGAAAGACGGGGTAACAGTGACCACATCCGAGTCAATTGAAGAGGGCAAGACGAATATTCTTGTTGGAATTGATGGTTCGGGAGAAGTTGCAGATACTTATGCAAATGAACATGTGAATATGCAGTCAGCGGATTTGTATGAAAAGCTGGACGCCTATGTATTGGATAGTAATAATGATGTGATTACTGTAGTAGGTGCAGACACAGATGCAAGTTATTATGGATTGACGACGTTGTATCATATTTTGAAGCAGATGGATAGTAATACCATCCGGAATTTTCACATTGAGGACTGGGCAGATGTTGCAAGTCGTGGATTTATTGAAGGGTATTATGGAAATCCATGGTCTACAGAAGATAGAATCAATCTTATGAAATGGGGCGGTTATTATAAACTGAATTCCTATTTCTATGCACCGAAAAATGATCCAAAGCATAATGCAAAATGGAGAGAATTATATACAGAAGAGGAACTGAATACATTAATCAGACCTTTGGCAGAAGCTGGGAATGCATCTAAATGCCGTTTTGTGTATGCACTTCATACGTTTATGTATAATCCGGTTAGATTTGACGGCAATTATCAAGCTGATTTAAAAGCAGTACAAGATAAACTTGCTCAGGTGATTGATGCCGGTGTCAGACAGGTTGCAATTCTGGCAGACGATGCGGGAAACGTAGGTGGAAATAATTATAATAAGTTTTTAACGGATATGACAGCGTGGCTGGCAGAAATGAAAAAAACATATCCGGATTTGAAACAGACGTTGCCGTTTTGTCCACAGGAATATATGTACAACGGACAGGCATATTACAAAAATTTCCCGGAAAATGTACAGGTTGTTATGACAGGCGGTAGAGTATGGGGCGAAGTAAACCAGAACTTTACCAATACATTTACGAATAATGCGGGACGCGGTCCTTATATGTGGATTAACTGGCCTTGTACAGATAATTCTAAAAGCCATCTGATCATGGGCGGATATACAACATTCCTACATCCAGGAGTTGATCCGGCAAAGATTCAAGGTATCGTACTTAATCCGATGCAGCAGTCAGAGCCAAGTAAAGTGGCAATTTTCGGAAATGCATGTTATTCATGGAATATTTGGGAAAATGCAGATATAGCAAACAAGGCATGGCAGGATTCTTTCAAATATGTAGACCACAATTCAGCAGCGAAAACGGAAGCCTCTACAGCGTTGTATGAATTGTCTAAACATATGATGAATCAGAACATGGATTCTCGAGTAACAGCATTGCAGGAATCCGTAGATTTAGCTCCGAAACTGACGGATTTTCGTGATAAATTAAAGACAGGTACAGTTACTGTAGAAGAAGCGGATGCATTGATTGCGGAATTCCAGATTTTACAGAATGCAGCTGCTGTTTATAGAGAACAGGCTGTAGACATAAAGGTTAGAGATCAGATTGTATATTGGCTGGATTGCTGGGATGATACAACTGTTTCAGCAATTGGATATTTGAATGCTATTAAGGCAATTGTCAATGAGGATGCAGATACTGCACTTCGTTATAATGCAGAAGCAAAAGCTGCATTCGAGCAGTCAAAGACACATGAACTCTGGTATCTGGATCATTATGAAAAAGCAGAAGTCGGAGTACAGCATATTGTTCCGTTTATTAAAGCGATGGCAAAATATGTAACTGATTATATTGACACCGGAATCAATCCAAATACACAGAAAAGATATACAGGAACTGTTACATATGAGCAGATATCTATACAAAATAACGCATCGGAAGATAAATATTTTGATGGAGATAACAGCAGTGAAGTATGGCTGGCAAAAGGACCATACGAAAACCCCGGAAGAGATACAATTCCAGCAGGAGCAACATTGACAGTTACTTTCCCGGAGCCAAAAACAATTGGTTCCTTCCGTTTGGTGCAGGGAGTTTCAGCAAAGAGTGATAAGTTCAGCAATGCAGATGTAGAGTATCAGATTGAGGGAACGAGTACATGGACAAAAGCGGGTACATTGTCGGATAAAGGTGATCAGACCATTTCATTCGGAAATGTTGCTAATGTAAAAGCGGTGCGTATTCATAATAATACAGTAACAGGAGGCTGGGTAAGAATTGGTGAAATAGAGATTCTTTCTCCGGCAAATGAAGATGCAAGTGGTGCGAGAGCAGGGCTTTATACGAACGTTGATACAAATATCACTGCAAGTCTGGAGGAAGGCAGTGTTTCATTAAGTAACGGAACAGTTACATTGAACAAAGACGAGTATATCGGAGTGAAACTTGGCGATATCAAAGCAATACAGAATATTACAATTCCGGCACTTTCGGAAAATGTAGTTCTGGAGACGTCTATGAATGAAATCACATGGAAGCCTTACGCAGCGGATGCAAAAAATGTAGATGCAGCGTATATACGCATTAAAAATAATGGCGAAGAAGCAAGCCAGATTACTTTGAATGATTTTAAAGTGACTTATAAGTTTGTCGGAGCTAAAAAAGTAGATACAGACTTTGAAAAAGCACAGGATGCAAATGATATGCGTGTGGCAGGAACTGTTGGAAATGTATTTGATGGAAAATTAAGTACATTGGGTATGATCAATGGAAAACAGGAAGCTGGCAAACATATCACATTTGATCTGGGACAAGTTATTCACTTTAACTCTCTGCGTTACTATATTGTAGAAACACAGTTGAATTATTTGAGAAATGCAAAATTTGAAGTGTCAACAGATGGTGAAAACTGGACAGAGGTTATGACGGTTGGAAAACCAACTCAAAATGTGCATGATAATACAGTAGCGAAAGACATGCAAGGCATTACTCTGACCCATGATGATAAAAATCCGGGATATATGTATAAAGAAGCAACAGGTCTGGATGTAGATGGAAGATATATCCGCATCATGCCGAATGAAACATATAATCATAGATGGGTTGCAATTAATGAACTGCAGATCAATGGAGGAGAATATATTTCTCCTGAGCAGAGTAGACAGATTGTGTCAGAAGCAATTGAAGAAGCAGGAAAGCTTCCGTCTAATATGCGGGATGGAAGCTATGGTACAACTTATAAGTCTTCTAAAAAGAACAGCTCATTTACCTGGAGAGTGTTAGATCCAACATCAATCGCATCTGTTCGTCTGATACAGATCGGCGATATTTCTAAAGCAGATGTTACAGCAACTTATTTAGATAAAAGTAATGTTACAAAAGCTAGTGAAAAAGTAAACCTTGGAAAACTGAATCAAGTAATCAATGAGTTTGTTATTCCGGAAGGAAAAATGCTGGAAACACTGACTGTTACTTGGAAAGATGTAATTCCGGAAATTGCTGAGATTGAAACTTCATCAGAACGTGGCGGAGAAGTAAACAAAGAAACATTAAAAGCAGAGCTTGCAAAAGCAGAGGATGACACATGGACAGCTGATAGCAAAACAGCTTACACACAGGCAAAAGAAACTGCACAGGAAATCTATGATAATGAAAATGCAAGTCAGGCAATGGTGGATTCAGCGATTAAAGCATTAGAGTCAGCACGTACAAATGCAAAGACAAAAGCGAATGAAGAAACCGTCGCAAAGATGAATGAAGTGTTGGCTGAAAAAATCAGTAATGAGGAAACAATTTATACAAAAGTTACTTATTCTGCATATGCAAATGTAATTGGCAAGTTGGAAAAGGCAATGAAAACTCCGGATAATTTGTCGCAGACAGATGCAGATGAGCTGATGAAAAATGTGACAGAAGCGCAGAATAATCTTGTCTATTCTACAAGAAACAGAGAACTTGCAGAGCTGGAAACGAAAAAATATGATTTGGTTGAAGCAGATCCGTATACAAAAGCTAGTTATCAGGCGTTGACAGCGATTAAATCAGAAATTGATACGTTGGTGGCTACGGATAAAGAGGCAGAAATAGCCGGAACAGAACGTGTAAATCCAAAAGACTTTATTACTAAGAGAACTGCTTTCCAGAATAGCATGTTAAATCTAGTTGATATCAGTACTCTGAAGGCAGCGATTAAACAGTCAGAAAGCGTAGACGGTACTTTATATACGAAAGAAAGTTATCAGTCTTATGTTGCAGCTGTAGAAGCAGGAAAACAACTTCTTGATGCAGGTACAAAAGAACAGGTTGCACAGGCGCTGAAACTAATCGAAGAAAAATATAATGGATTGACTACAAGTGATAAAGCAGCTTTGGAGCAGATGATTCAGGCAGCGAAGGCATTGAAGGCTGAATCTTATACAGAAGACTCTTATAAGGAATTGATGGATATTGTCGCAGAGGCAGAAAAGAGCGCTGATGATAAATATATTGATAAGATTCAAGAGGCAATGAAAAAACTGGTTAATGTAGAAGCATTAAAGGATAAGATTCAGGCGGCTGAAAAAGTGGATAAGGAGTTGTATACAGAAGACTCTTATCAGAGATTAGAAGATGCATTGAAAAAAGCGAAAAAACTTCTGAAGTCAGGTAGTGCAAAAGAAGTAAAAGCAGCAACAGAAGAATTAGAAAATGCACGTCGCGCATTGGTACAGAAAACTACAGTAGATGTAGGAGGAAATCAAAATAATGCAGGTCAAAATACAAATCAAAAAGGTCAGGCAGTGCAAACTGGTGATGAAGGAAATCTTCTTCCGATAGTTTTGGTCATGGTAGCTTGCATAGCAATAATTACAGTAGTGATTATTCGCAGGAAAAGGAAATAGGGGGTAAGAAATAAAAGCTCACTGTTGGTATTTTTTGAACCAGCAGTGAGCTTTTGTAGAGAAATTTAAATGAATTTAACAGTGTAGTCATCTATACCTGAAAGGAAGTATTAATAATCCTGAAGCTATTTCCTTAATTTTTTTCATGTGTATTTTCTCCTTTAAATTTACATTATATTTTGCATTATAGCCATGCAGTAACTAAAGAATGTACTGATTGTGGTAGATGATATAGAAAAATCCATAGAGTTTTATAGGGATTTATTTGGCTTGCAAGTGATTCTTCAGAATGAAGGAAATGTGATTTTATCGGAGGGCCTTGTGTTGCAGGATGCGGACGTATGGGGGAAGACTTTGGATGAGATCTCGATGCCATTCAATAATATGATGAGCAACATTGATGTGTATGTCACCGGAAGCAATTCTAAGTTTCTGTCCAGCGACATTGTGACTGAGTTCCGTGGCAGAGGTGATGAGATCAGAATCTATCCCCTCTCTTTTGCAGAGTTTTATTCTGTCTATGAAGGTGATTACGACGATGCCTGGGATGACTACATGATCTATGGAGGATTGCCGCAGGTCGTAGGTTTACAGAGTGAACGACAGAAGGCAGATTACCTGAAAAACATTTTTGCAAATGTTTATCTGAAGGACGTAATTGAAAGAAACAAGATCCAAAATGTGGATGAAATTGGCATTCTGGTTGATGTGCTTGCATCTGCAATTGGCGCACCGACCAACCCTTCAAAGATTGCTAATACCTTTGCCAGTGAGCGTCAGATGAGTTATACAAATAAAACGATTTCCAATCATATTGACTATTTGGCAGATGCGTTTTTGATTTCTAAAGCAAACCGATACGATATTAAGGGCAGAAAGTATATTGGTGCAAATCTGAAATACTACTTTACTGATCCAGGACTGAGAAATGCCCGTTTGAATTTCAGACAGCAGGAACCTACCAACATCATGGAGAACATTGTTTATAACGAGCTTCTGATTCGTGGCTACAATGTTGATGTGGGTGTTGTGCAAATCTTTGATAAAGATAAAGAGGGCAAGCGTGTCCGTAAGCAGCTGGAAGTTGATTTTGTAGTTAACCAAGGAAATCAGAGATACTACATCCAGGTTGCTTATGACATGACTTCAGAAGAAAAGCAGACTCAGGAGTTCAATTCTCTGCGTAATATCCCGGACTCTTTCAAGAAGGTTGTCATTGTAAATGGCAGCAAAAGACCTTGGAGAAATGATGAGGGATTTGTCATCATGGGAATGAAATATTTCCTTTTGAACGCGGATAGCTTAGAGTTTTGACATTGGATGGAACACATTGGTGACAGGCACTATGAAGCATAAGTAAATAGTGATTCAAATTTCAGTGTAGATAGTTGAAAGGAAGGTGTTTTGCATGGCAAAAATAGAAAGATATATAAATGAAGATTTTGATCAGTTGCTTTCTAAAATTGAAGACGGAATAATAAATGGTAGTATGTCTGCAACGCTAGAAGATGCTAGTGACTTTCGAAGTGGAACTGCGCGTTGCAGCGTTCGTGTTTTTGAGCGTTACAGCTATGCAGGAGGAAACAGAGTGAGTCTTAATATTACACTTTTTCAAAATGATAAAGATCCAGTACAACTTTCTGCAATTACAGCAGGAGGAAGCCAAGCTGTATTTTTCAAAATTAATACATGGGGGAAGAGGCCTTTCTCGATAAGTTAATCGAGTTGTTGGATTAGTTCTAATCGTTTTATTTGCAATATTATTGCGAAAAAAATAATTAAAGTTTTACGAGGGAGGCAAATCAGCATGAAATGTCCATATTGTGGTGAAGAAATGATAAGAGGATATCTAATGAGCTCACGAGACATTACTTTTGCAGTTGATAATCTGACAAAAGTATTTCGTATTAAAAAATCGGACGATTTGGAACTGAGTAAAGGTTCAGGCGGAATCCCTCATTGCGAAGCTTATCGTTGCAGTAGTTGCAAAAAGATTTTGATTGATTATGCAAATAGATAAATTCAATTTGTAGAATTCAAAATTTTATATGAAATGTGAGATAGTGCGTAGTATTGCCAAGAGTGCTTATAGACGATAATTGATAGGAAAATAAAATCTATGATTAAAGAAATTGAGAACAGAAGGAGTATAAGAAAATATAAAAGGCATGAGATCAGTAAGGAAATAATTGAAGATATAATTTACAGTGCGACTCTTGCTCCATCTGCCAAAAACAGACAACCTTGGAAATTTATTGTATATCAAGGTGAAGAAAAGTCTAAGCTGGTTGATGTTATGCACCAGGGAATAAAGTCAGAAAAAATCACTCATAAACTTATGCCAGAATGGGCATTTGCTATACCGGATGCTGAGAATACTGTTAGAGTTATGGAAGAAGCACCATGTCTTATAGCAGTGCTTAATACAAATCAGAAAACTCCATTTGATAGTATTGAAGATGAAAAACGTATTGTGGAAATTTGTGATTCGCTATCGATAGGCGCTGCTATTGAAAACATGATATTGACTGCGACAAGTTATGGATTAGGTACATTATGGATTGCAAATACGTGTTTTGCATATAATGAACTTATAGACTTCATTGAAACAGACAGCCAGTTGACAGGAATTGTCGCTATCGGATTTGCAAATGAAGCCCCAGCCAAAAGACCACGGAAACCTTTGACAGACATTGTTGAGTACAGATAAATAAAAAATTCTTCCTACATTTTTTTATAGGCGTTCCCCATTCGACCATTGAGTCGAGAATAGGTTTCAGAGTAAGTCCAAGTTCGCTTAGACTGTATTCAACTCTTGGGGAAACCTCCGGATAAACTGTGCGAATACGGAAGAGGTGATGAAAATGAATGAGCTTGATGAAATCACTAGAAATTAATATAGCAGAATAAAGGTTGTTTAGAAATTCCGTTGATTGTGAAAGAAGAAAAAGAGAGTATGAAAGAAGTTAGTAAAGGTATCCTCAAATGACACAGCATATTTTATGTCTAAAAGAAAAGTATCTGTTGAGGATAAGATATACGCTGTAAATCTATATCTGGAGGAAAAAGAAAGCCAATGGCGAATTGCCGATATGTTTGATGTAAGTCTCGCATCTGTCCAACAATGGATTCGAAACTATGAATCTATGGGAGCAAATGCATTCACATTGAAAGGGAATAAAAAGTATTCCAAAGAATTGAAACAACAAGCAGTCTTAGATTATTTAGCAGGCTATGATTCTCAAGATGATATTTGCAAAAAATACGGAATCCGTTCAAAAGCTAAGTTACAAATCTAGATAAAGAAGTATAATGGTCATGAAGAATTAAAATCTTCTGGAACAGGAGGAAGCATTATCATGACCAAAGGAAGAAAAACTACTTTTGAAGAACGGGGTGAAATAGTACAGTATTGTATCGCACATGATCGTAATTATGCTCAAACAGCAGAACAATACCAGGTGTCCTATCAACAGGCTCGTAATTATATAGTCAAATATGAAGCTGGTGGAGTGGAAGCTTTAAGAGATAACCGTGGCAAACGAAAAAGTCCCAACGAGATGAGTGAATTAGAAAAGCTGCGTGCTGAAGTTAAAATTTTAAAAGCAGAGAAAGCACGTGCTGAAATGGAGGCATCTTTCTTAAAAAAACTCGAAGAAATAGAGAGGAGGCGGGGCTAAGCCTGATTCGTCATGAACATATATATCAGGCAATCAAAGAAGAACACAAAGAACATAATTATCCAATCGCTGCACTTTGTAAACTTGGCAGAGTTTCCAGAGCCTCTTACTATAAATGGTTACATAGAGAAATTCCTGAAAGTGAACAAAAGAATAGACTTATTGCTGATGAGATAGAAAAGATTCATACAGAGTCACCGGATAAAGGCTATCGAAGGATCAGAGATGATCTGGAACGATATCATGGTATTGATGTAAACGATAAACGTGTGCTACGCATTTGCCGTAAACTTAATATAAAATCAACTATTAAGTATTCTAACAACGGGTGCACAAGACAGGCTGCAAACCCTCAGTATATAGCTGAAAACATACTTAATCGCGAGTTCACTGCCAAAGCACCAAATGAGAAATGGCTCACTGATGTGACAGGGGATTTCAATTGTCTACTTGACGGGGAGTTCTCTTCTTTTGTAATATTGAAGAAATGTATATAATAGAACTTGTGTACATTGAAGGAATGCATGTTTTACGATATGATATGTTTATATAAAGTGTTGAAACCGTTTTATCTCTTACCTTTTCTGGTAAAATAAGATAAACAAAATCGGAAATTGGAAAGGAAGCTTGAATTATAAAATTATGAAGCGAGGTAGTGGATATGGAAAAAGACCCGTTTAAGGAATATTTGAGGGAGTCTGAACCAGATAAAGCTCATAAGGGTTATGCTTGGAGTACGGCCATCGGACTTCAGGCAGTGGACGGACTCAAACCATCTAAATATTTGATTGATACTGCCATTCAGAATATTGAAGGCAAAATCACAATGAAAGAAGCACAGAGTCTTATCGACAGTTACTATGAAGAAAGACCAGTGCATTTGTCTGACGATGAGCGTACTGAAGAAGCAGATAAGGTTTCGTCCCGTATTGCAGAAATTCTTTCTGAAACAGCGTTTACATTTTCTCCGAATGAGTATATCGCTATCCACCGCAAACTCTTTCAGGGTATTTATAAACACGCAGGAAAGATTAGAGATTACAATATTACAAAGAAAGAATGGGTGCTTGATGGGGCAACTGTTATGTACGGTAGTGCTTCTGAATTGAGAGCCACACTTGAATACGATTTTTCGCAGGAGAAAGACTTTAGTTATAAAGGGCTTTCAATGGATGGGATTATTCATCATCTTGCGGTATTTGTTTCAAGGTTATGGCAAATCCATATCTTCGGGGAAGGCAATACGAGAACAACGGCAGTGTTCTTCATTAAATATCTAAGGACACTTGGATTCTCTGCAACCAATGATATTTTTGCGGAAAATGCGTGGTATTTCAGAAATGCACTTGTCCGTGCAAACTATACGAACCTGCAAACAGGTATTCACGAAACAACAGAGTATTTGGAAACATTTCTCAGAAATCTGCTTTTGAACGAGAAAAATGAGCTTCATAGTCGAAATCTTCATATAAGTGGACTTTTGAATGAAGGAAAAGTGGACATTCAAGATCGAAAAGTGGATATTGAGAATGAAAAAGTGGATATTCAAGACGAAAAAGTGGATATTGAAAGTGTACTTTCCGAAAAAGGCAGTGCTTTCTCAGTAAAAACGACAGTTCATATTCATAGACTCTTTGAAGAGTTTGGCTTTGATGAGGTATTTGGAAGAAGTGCAGTTATGAAGCTTCTCGAGCTGAAAGGTTCAGGTGCTTCCAAACTTCTTTCCAATTTGGTGCAGGCAGAGATTATTGAACCTGTATCCGGTTACGGAAAAGGGAAATATAAATTTAAGAGGTAATCGAGGCAGTGTAAAGGGGCAGATTTTAAATATACTTGATGGATGTTCAGAACTAATTCGAAAAAACTGAAGATACAGAAGGACTTTCAATGGACGTGATGTTTACAAACAGTTAAGTCAAACGAAAGGCGTTTCAGAAAATAAAAGCTTTACATTATAAAAAGTATTATGATAAACTGAATATCAAACTGAAAATTTGCGGTGTAGGAGATTCCTTACACCGCATCTGTGTTTTAGAAAGTAGAGGAATGAATATGCCAATAGGAGTTATTATCAATACCTTGTCGGTTGCAGCCGGCGGTGTGATCGGGGCATTATTCGGGCACAAATTGCCCGTGAAGTTTAATGCAGAGCTTACTAAGATTTTTGGAGTCTGCGCAATGGGAATGGGTGTCAGTTCCATTGGGCTTATGAAGAATATGCCTGCTGTTATTTTCGCAGTAATCATTGGAACTGCCATTGGTCTGGCAGTCAATCTGGGCGGAATGATTAATAGCGCAGCGACCTGCATGGAGAAACCAGTGGGAAAACTCTTCCCAAATAAGAACAAATCTATGTCCAGAGAAGAGTATATGTCAATGCTCGTGACGATCATCGTATTGTTTTGTGCCAGTGGGACAGGAATTTACGGTTCACTGGATTCCGGAATGAGTGGAGATCATACAATTTTGATTTCAAAGTCGATTCTGGATTTCTTTACTGCAATGATTTTTGGAGGAACATTAGGTATGGTGATTGTAGCAGTTGCGATTCCGCAGTGCGTGATTTTTCTGATCATATTTGCAGCAGCAAAACTTATCTTTCCGCTGACCACGCCGGATATGATTGCCGATTTCAAGGCATGCGGAGGCTTCCTGCTTCTTGCAACTGGTTTTCGGATCGCAAAGATTCACGATTTCCCAGTCGCAGACATGATCCCGGCCATGGTGCTTGTGATGCCGGTGAGCTGGTTCTGGGTAAATATGATCGTACCGATGCTGTAAAATAGAAGAAAACTTATCATTCTATATTTCAGCATGTTCCAATACATAATTCTTAAAGTTCGTAATAACAGGTGCCTGATAAACATTCTTCAAAGTTGCCATGTAGAAGAGTCTCTCCCAGGACGGAGTGGCAATCTCTATGATTGAAACCGGCAAGGAGGAAAGAATCGGCATTCGTGGTACAACTGCGATGCCGAATCCGGCACTGACTAATCCGGCAACCCCCTGATCTTCTTCCATCGAGTAAGCAATCTGTGGGTATCCGCCACAATTTTCAAATAACTTGTCAATCACATGTCTTAAACCGCTTCGCTTAGAAAAAACGATATGTGGATACGTAAGCGATTCTTTTAGATTAATCGAAGTTTTTCCGTCCAAAGGATGTCCTTTAGGTACAATCAGTACAAGCTCTTGTTTTGCAACCGGAACAAACTCAACGAGAGGTTCGTTGTCCATCTTGGAACAAAATGCGATGTCGTATTTTCGCTCTTTTAATCCCTGGATCATGTCGGAAGTAAGTCCGGTCGAACTGTGAAAATGAAAATCAATCTTTTTGTTAGGGGTGGAATCTAAAAAACCTTTCACAAAGTTCGGAACAACTGCACTGCTGAGCGTACGGAGTTGAACAATATCGATGCGGCCTTCCCCAAATCCGGTCATCTGCAGTTTATTGATACTTGAATCCAGCATATCCAAAGCCTGTTCCACATCAACAAGAAAAGCCTGTCCACATTTTGTGAGTACAACGTTACGTCCATCTTTTTCAAAGAGTTTTACTCCGAGCTCACTTTCCAGAGATGAGATTGCATGACTTAAGCTTGGCTGAGTGATAGAAAGAATCTCCGCAGCCTTTGTGTAGTGTTCTAAATGAGCGAGAGTAACAAAATATCTAAGATGATAGAGATTCATAAAGTCTGGTACCTTCCTTATAAAAATTTGTATCTCCCATTTAATCTGGTTCATTTTATATCTATTTGGTAACTGTTCAGAGCCAAGCAAAATTTCATAAAACAGATGTAAAATGCTTGCATTTTTAAGACTGTTTTTGAAATTTTATTTGGCGGATACGCCACACCGACGAAATGCGTAGCATTTTGGAGGTTGGCTCTGAACAGTTACTCTATTTGAGGGATAAATACGCAATAATGCTTATTGATAATAATATCGTAACACGAAGTGTAAATAAAATCTATAAACAAAATGCATGGATTGTGATAGAATTACTAATTTGTCATTTATTTAACAAGCAGATATAATAAAAACAGAAAAAAATAACAAGATTGAACAGGAAAATCCAATGGATTATATTCAATTTTTACAATGGAGGAAGAATTATGTCAAAGAAAAACCCAATCACAGTAAGTTCATGGACACTTGGAGATCAGTGCAAATTTGAAGATCGTGTAATCGCTGCAAAGGAAGCAGGATATGAAGGAATCGGTCTTCGCGCAGAGACTTATGTTGATGCATTGAATGAAGGACTTCATGATGAAGACATTCTTGCAATTCTTGACAAACATGATATGAAAGTAACAGAGGTAGAGTACATTGTTCAGTGGTGTGAGGAACATCGTTCTTATGAGCAGAAATACAAAGAGCAGATGTGTTTCCATATGTGCGAACTCTTTGGAGTAGGCCACATCAACTGTGGACTGATGGAAAATTATTCTGTTGAGTACACAGCACAGAAATTAAAAGAACTTTGCCAGAGAGCAGGAAAATACATCATTGGTGTTGAGCCGATGCCATACAGCGGAATTCCGGATCTTAAGAAAGGATGGGAAGTTGTAAAAGCTTCTGGATGCGACAACGCAATGCTCATTCTTGATACATGGCACTGGGTAAGAGCAGATCAGCCATACGATATCCTTACACCGGAGATTGCCAAGAAAGTTATTTCTATCCAGATCAATGATGCTTATGAAAGACCATATGCAGCATCTATTTTAAGAGATGAGTCTATGCACGATCGTCTTGCACCGGGAACAGGAGCAAAAGATACAGCAGGATTTGTTAAGATGATCAAAGACGCAGGAGTTGATCCGAAGGTTGTTGGTGTAGAAGTTATTTCTGATGCAATTCTTGGAAAAGGACTGAAAGAAGCAGCTGCTTATACATATGAAAATACAGAGAAAGTATTAAAAGAAGTTTGGCCAGAGTTGGTAGACTAATTTGAAAAAACAGATGATGCCAAAGAGAGAGGTAAAATGATGAAATTCAAAAATATGTTTTCTCCGATTCAGATTGGACCTATGACAGTTAAAAATCGTTTTGTGGTTCCACCGATGGGAAATAATTTCGCAAATTCAGACGGAACATGGAGTGACGAATCTGTAGCTTACTATGGTGAGCGTGCAAAAGGTCAGTTTGGTCTGATCACAATTGAGGCGACTGTAGTGCATAAAGGAGCGAAGGGCGGTCCTAAGAAACCATGTCTTTATGATGACAACAGCATTGAAAGCTTAAGGAAAATTACAGATGCCTGCCATGAAGAAGGTGCAAAGGTATCTATCCAGCTTCAGAATGCAGGACCGGAAGGAAATGCAAAGAATGCAGGAGCACCAATCCAGGCTGCTACAGCAATCGCATCAGCAGATGGAAGAGACATTCCTGAAGAAGTATCTACAGAAAAAGTGTATGAGCTTGTAAAAGGATATGGTGAAGCAGCAGAACGTGCAATGAAAGGTGGAGCAGATGCAGTAGAGATCCACATGGCGCACGGCTATCTTGTAAATTCATTTATGTCACCAAGAACAAATAAGCGTGTCGATGAATTTGGCGGAAACTTTGAGAACAGAATGAGATTTTCACGTCTCATTATTGAAGAAGTAAAGAAGAAAACAGAAGGAAAGATTGCTGTTCTTGCACGTATTAACAGTACAGAAGATATGTTTGGAGGACTTGATAATCACGATATGTGTGCAGTTGCTTCTTATTTAGAAGATTGCGGAATTGATGGTCTTCACGTATCCCGTGCAGTACATTTAAAAGATGAGTATATGTGGGCTCCGACAGGAATTCACGGCGGATTCTCAGCAGAGCTTGTTGCAAATATCAAGAAATGTGTTTCTATTCCGGTTATTACAGTTGGAAGATATACAGAACCACAGTTTGCAGAACAGATCGTTAAAATGGGAAATGCAGATTTAGTAGCATTTGGACGTCAGTCACTTGCAGATCCGCACACACCACAGAAAGCAATGGAAGAAAGATTGGAAGATCTTACACCATGTATCGCCTGTCTTCAGGGTTGTGTTGCCAATATGTATGCAGGTAAACCAATTTGTTGTCTTGTAAATCCGGTACTTGGGCATGAAAAAGAAGGACTGCCAAAGACTGAGAAGGTGAAAAAAGTTTACGTGATCGGCGGAGGTGTAGCAGGTATGTGTGCTGCATTTACAGCGAAGAGACGCGGACATGATGTAACATTATTTGAAGCTACAGATAAGCTTGGCGGTAATATGAGACTGGCTGCATATCCGCCAGGAAAAGGTGATATCACAGGCATGATCAGAAGTTACATTGTAAAATGTGAAAAAGCCGGAGTTAATATCAAGATGAATACAAAAGTAACTGCACAGATGTTGAAAGAAGATACACCGGATGCAGTGATCCTCGCAACAGGAGCTGAGACTTTAGTACTTCCATTTATCAAAGGTATTGAAAATCCGGATATCGTTTATGGTGTTGACTGCCTGGAAGGAACACGCTCGATAGGACATAAAGTCTTAGTTGTTGGTGGCGGTATGGTAGGTGCAGAGACAGCAGACTTCTTAGCAGAGCAGGGACATGAAGTAGCCATTATCGAGATGAGAGATGCAATCGGACCGGATGTGATCCATGAGCACAGAATTTTTCTTATGGAAGCATTTGAGAAATATGGCATCAAACAGATTACAAGTGCAGCTGTATCAGAAATCTTCTCAGATGGTGTAAGTTACAAAAATGCAGCAGATAAATCAGACGAGACGATCTACGAGGCAAGAGGATTCGATACAGTTATTCTCTCTATGGGATTCAGCTCACGTTATACACACCGTGATGGACAGAACGTAGTTTATGATTTTGCAGAAGAATTAAAAGACATCGTACCAGAAGTCCACATGGTAGGTGATGCAGTAAGAGCACGCCGTGCACTGGATGCCACAAAAGAAGCATATGAGGTTGCATTGAATTTATAAATGAAATTATATCAGGAGGATTAGAATCATGGAAAAAAGAATTTCTGGACACACAGGCTTAATGGGATTATTTGGATCACCGGTTGGACATTCAGGATCACCGGCAATGTACAACTTCAGTTTCCAGCATGACGGATTAGATTATGCATATCTGGCGTTTGATGTAACAGAGGAAGAAATGCCAAAAGCATTTGAGGCAATTCGTTTATTCAAAATGCGCGCTGGTAACTTTACAATGCCATGTAAAAATATTGCAGCAAAGTTAGTCGACAAACTTTCTCCGGCAGCAGAGATCATCGGAGCATGTAATGCATTTGTAAATGATAACGGTGTGATCACAGGATACATTACAGATGGTGTTGGATTTGTTAAAAACCTTGAGATCAACGGTGTATCTGTAAAAGATAAAAAGATTGTTGTACTTGGTGCCGGTGGAGCAGCTACAGCTATTCAGGTTCAGTTAGCATTGGACAGAGCAAAAGAAGTTAACATTTTCAATGTGAAAGATAAATTCTATGAAAGAGCAGAAGGAACAAAGGCTAAATTAGCAGAGAAGTGTCCGGACTGTGTTGTTACTGTAGATGATCTTGCTGATAAGGCTAAACTGGAAGAAGAAATCAAAACTTGTGATATTCTTATCAATACAACGATTATGGGAATGAAACCTCACGAGGATGTAACTCTGGTTGATAAATCTTTATTCCGTAAGGATCTTGTTGTTGCAGATACTGTATACAATCCAGAGAAGACAAAGATGATCCTTGAAGCAGAAGAAGCAGGATGCAAAGCAATCGGGGGCGCAGGAATGCTTCTGCAGCAGGGTGCAGTTAACTATGAACTGTTTGTTGGAAAAGAGATGCCACTTGCTGAGTACCAGGAATTTCAGAAGGCTCAGGGCAAATAATTATATTCACAAAAGGAGAATGATGGAATGAGAGCAAAGAAATATTTGTGGTCTATCCTCTGTGTATATTTTTGCTATTTAACACATGGTATCCAGGCTATCATTTTAAGTCAGAACAACGTAAACTTTGCAAAACAGTGGGGATTCAATATGGCAGACCCACAGTCAGCAGCATATGCAGCAGGTCTTGCAGCGGTAAGTACAGCAGTTGCATGGACAGGCTTTGGTAAATTCGTCAGCGTCTGGATCGGCGGAGAGATTTCGGATCATGTAGGACGTAAAAAATTAATGATCGGTGGAGCAGCATTATATATTCTGTGCTTCCTTGGATTCTTATTTACAAAAAGTGCATTAGTTGCTTCTGTATGTGGATTTGTTTCAGGAGTTGCAACATCCGGTTTCTGGGATGCATCAGGATATCCTGCTGTACAGGAAGCTTATCCGGCAGCACCTGGATCTGCACTGATCGGAATCAAATTTTTTGTTTCTGTTTCCGGTATGATTTATCCATTCCTGGTTGTTCATAACGCAAGCAGCGGAAACTGGAAATTAAATGTTATTATTCCGCTTGTGATGTCGATTGTTTGTCTTGTACTTGCAATTATTGCACCGTTTGCTTATGATGATCAGAAGAAAGCGTCAGAAGGAAAGAAAGACAAATCCGACAATGCAGTGCAGGCAGAGATTGATGCAGCGAAGGCTGCAATGCTTGTAAAGCCAAACAAGTTTATCGTATTTCTTGTCATGTTTTATGCGTTCCTCTGCATGGCGATCATGTATGGCGCACAGCAGTATACAAAAGCATTTGGACTTTCCGTATGTGGACTTTCCGAGATTCAGGCAGCAGGTATGACTTCTATTTATACGATCGGATCTATCTGTGCAGTACTTTTCTGGGCGTTCATGATGGCAAAATTAAAATGGAATCCGCTGAAGGTTGTACTTATTGATTCTATCTGTACAGCAGTTGCACTTGCGGGTGTACTGTTTATCCATCAGGTGGCAATCATTTACATCGCTATCGCAATGTTGGGATTCTTCGCAGCAGGAGGTGCTCTTCAGACTGGTCTTGCAGTTGTTCAGTTATTTAACCCAGGACCGAAGGGAAGAAATACTGGTATTTATTACACATTTATGGGTGCGGCAAGCTACCTGATTCCAGTAGTGGCAGCACAGCTTACAAAATCATCAGGCGAGGCCAGTGCAGTATACAGCCTCATGATCATGTTGTTAGTATTTGCAATCCTTGCTATTTTAAGTTCTCTCTACTTAGTAGCACAGCACAAAAAAATCTTCGGGAAAAGTGCATTATAGGAAGTAACATAGTAACAATCTCAATTCATACGAAAAAAATGGACTGTTGTTCCAAAAGATGTTATCATCAAGAAGAATGCAGTCCAATTTTTTGAGATTAAATTGTTAAAAAATAGACACTTGTAAATCAGAAAATGAAGGAGGAGCTTAAAAGATGAGTCCGAAAGGAACAAGAAAAGCCAATGAACTTCCCTATATTCCACTCGGCCCATTTCAGTGGCGTATTCCGGGAATTCATTACAAATTAGAATATGTAGAATTTTTTCAAGGTCTGATCCTTGGCGCTACTGCGTTAAGTTCGATCCCATATCTGACGGATAATCTTGGACTTCCGTATGAACTCGCATGGAGCTGCGTCATCATTGAAGTATTTATGTACATGCTTCATGGATGGGTAGGAGATCCGGTTGTCCCGGGATGGATCACACCGACATTACCATTTACACTGGCATATTTAAATGGATTCCCAAAAGGACCGGAGCGTATTCAGGCAATGATTGCATTGCAGCTGCTTGTTGCATTTGTATTTATATTTATGGGAATTACCAAGCTTGCAGATAAATTTGTGAATGGTGTGCCGAATTCAATCAAAGGCGGTATTCTGATTGCAGCACCGATTACAGTATTGCAAGGACAGCTCTCAGATGGAAGCCAGCTGATGACTGCGCCAATCGCAACACTTTCCGGTACATTGTTACTTGCGTTTTTGAGTTTTTCACCGTTTTGTGAAAAGAACAGAGAAAAATACAAAATATTGGATATCATGGCAAAATATGGAAACTTATTCCCATATCTGATTGCTATGTTAGCAGGAGTATTGCTTGGAGAATTGTCAAAACCGGTTCTCGAACTTGGAACGCTCATCCGAATTCCTGACTTTAGTAATATTTTCCACACAGTCAGTATTTTTGCAGTCGGATTTCCACCGATTTCAAAATTTATAAGTGCAATTCCGTTGGCATTGATCTGTTATGTACTTGCGTTTGGAGATTTTGTTACATCACAGACGTTGGTAGAGGAAGCACAGGACAGCAGAAGTGACGAATATATAGACTTTAATTCAAGCAGATCAAACCTGATTAGTGGTCTTAGAAATCTGATCCTTGCAATTTTTGCACCGTTCCCACCGCTGGCTGGTCCGCTTTGGATTGGTATGACTGTATCTGTTGCAATGCGTTATAAAGAAGGAAAGAAAGCAATGAAATCTCTGATCGGTGGAATGAGTTCTTTCCGTATGGCAACATTCATCAGTGTTATTTTAGTGCCGATCGTGTCATTCATGAAACCAATCATGGGCGTGGGTTCTGCGATCACTTTGTTATTCCAGGCATATGTATGTGCAAGAATTGGTATGGATTATTGTAAGACGAGTACAGATAAAAGTATTGCCGGAGTAATGGCAGCAGTGCTTGCATTCAAAGGTTCCGGATGGGCTTTGCTTGTAGGTTTTGCAATGAACATTTTACTGTCTAATATGGAATTTCAGAAGAAGAAATTAGAGATCTCAGAGACAGAACAAAACTAATAAAAGAATTAGATTGGAATTCAACAGGAGCAGTTAGTCTGGAAAATAGACTAGCTGCTTTTTGGTGTAAAAAGCAGCAGAAATACAATTTTTTTGAGAGCGACAGATTTTTTTTATTCTGTTATAATAAAATTATAGGTAACTGTTCAGAGCCAACCTCCAAAATGCTACGCATTTTGGAGGTGTGGCGTATCCGCCAAATAAAATTTCAAAAACAGTCTTAAAAATGCAAGCATTTTACACCTGTTTTATGAAATTTTGCTTGGCTCTGAACAGTTACAATTATAGATAAAATGAACACATCGGATATATCGCAAAAGGAGGAGTCAGTATGGGACTTATTAAAGCAGGTATGGGTGCACTTGGTGGAACATTAGCGGATCAATGGAAGGAGTTTTTCTATTGCGAATCTATGCCGAAAGAAGTGCTTGTTACAAAGGGTCAGAAGAGAACGACAGGTCGTTCTTCTAATACAAAAGGAAATGACAATATCATTTCTAACGGTTCCGGTATTGCCGTGGCTGATGGACAGTGTATGATCATTGTAGAACAGGGTAAGGTTGTAGAAGTTTGTGCAGAGCCTGGTGAATTTACATATGATACCTCAACAGAACCATCTATTTTCTCAGGTAATCTCGGTGAGAGCATTAAAGAGACATTTAAAACCGTAGGCAAGCGTTTTACTTATGGTGGAGATACAGGTAAGGATCAGAGAATTTATTACTTTAATACAAAAGAAATTCTGGAAAACCGTTTCGGTACAGCGAATCCGGTTCCGTTCCGTGTAGTAGACTCCAAGATCGGATTGGATATTGATGTATCAATCCGTTGTTCAGGTGTATATTCTTATAAGATTGTTGATCCGTTGTTGTTCTATTCAAATGTATGTGGAAATGTAGAACAGGAATATTCCCGTGAAGAACTTGACGGTACTCTTAAGAAAGAATTTATCTCAGCCCTGCAGCCGGCATTTGGCCGTTTGTCAGAGATGGAACTTCGTCCAAATCAGATCGTAACACACAACACAGATCTTGAAAATGCCATGAATACTGCACTTTCAGAGAAGTGGGGTGCTCTTCGTGGACTGAAGGTTGTCAGTATTGCTTTTGGATCAATTACTCTTCCGGACGAGGATGCAGAACTGATCAAACAGGCACAGCGTACAGCAATCATGCGTGATCCTACAATGGCAGCAGCTACACTTGTCGGTGCTCAGGCAGATGCGATGAAGACCGCAGCGGGCAACGAGGCAGGAGCTATGACAGGATTCATGGGCATGGGTATGGCAATGAACGCTGCAGGTGGTGGAATGAATGCACAGAATCTTTTCGCTACGGGACAGCAACAGCAGGCTCAGCAGGCGGCTCAGACACCACAGCCGACACCGGCACCGCAGGCAGCTCCGGCAGCAGGCGGATGGAAATGTGCATGTGGTACTACAGTAACAGGTAATTTCTGTCCGAACTGTGGAACAAAGAGACCGGCAGAGGACGAAGGCTGGACGTGTTCCTGTGGCGCAGTAAACAAAGGCAAATTCTGTACGAACTGTGGAGCAAAGAAGCCGGCAGGCGCACCGCTTTACCGTTGTGATAAGTGCGGATGGGAACCGGAAGATCCGAAGAATCCGCCAAGATTCTGTCCGGAGTGTGGAGATATTTTTGATGAGAACGACAGACAGTAACGGATGAACAGCGGTTGGAAAATAACTGCCGGAAGCCCGGCATGGAAGAAAGGAGAATGAGTTATGGCAGGCTTGCAGGAATTTAAATGTCCTTGCTGTGGCGGTGCAATCGCCTTTGACAGTAAGATTCAGAAGATGAAGTGTCCGTACTGTGATACTGAGTTCGAGATGGATGAACTCAAAGGTTATGATGCAGAGCTGCAGAATGAACAGACAGATGACATGGAGTGGGATACTTCCGCAGGCAGTGAGTGGCAGGAAGGTGAAACAGATGGTTTACGCACGTATGTGTGTAAGTCCTGTGGAGGCGAGATTGTCGGAGATGCCAACATGGCAGCAACAACCTGCCCATTCTGTGATAATCCGATCGTAATGATGGGACAATTTTCGGGAGCATTAAAACCGGATCTGGTGATTCCGTTCAAATTAGATAAAAAGGCAGCAAAAGAAGGATTGAAGAAGCATCTGACCGGAAAACGTCTTCTGCCAAAGATCTTCAAGGATCAGAATCATATTGATGAGATCAAAGGTATTTACGTTCCATTCTGGCTTTTTGATACAAATGTAGATGCCACAGTCCGCTATCGGGCAACAAAGGTACGAATGTGGAGTGACAGTGATTATGATTATACTGAGACAAGTCATTTTATGGTTCACCGGGGTGGAAGTATTGGTTTTGAAAATGTTCCGGTAGATGGATCCACAAAGATGGCAGACGATCTGATGGAATCTATCGAGCCATTCAATATTTCAGATGCGGTGGATTTCCAGACTGCTTATCTTGCAGGATATCTGGCTGATAAGTATGACGTAACTGCTGAACAAAGTATTGAACGTGCCAATAAACGTGTAAAACATTCTACAGAGGAAGCCTTCGCTGAGACAGTAAAAGGTTATGCTACAGTAACAACAGACAATAGCAGTGTACAATTTCATGGCGGAAAAGCAAAGTATGCACTGTATCCGGTATGGCTTCTGAATACCACATGGAACGGAAACAAATACACCTTTGCAATGAATGGACAGACAGGAAAGTTTGTCGGTGATCTGCCGGTAGATAAAGGTGCAGCAGCACGCTGGACAGTGATGCTGGCAGCTGTATTCTCAGTTGTAACGTATGGTGCTGCATGGCTTTTGCACCTGATCGGGCTGTTTTAGGGAGGTGGGGAAATGAAGAAAAAAATTTTATCGTTTATGACGATCCTCATCCTCTGTCTAGGTCTTGCAGTTCCGGCTTTTGCGGAGAAAACAGAAGAATTCGCGAATGAATATCCTCGTGTCATCGACAATGCGGAGCTTCTGTCTGCAGATGAGAGGGAGCTGTTAACCAGTAAGTTAGATGAGATCAGTACGCGACAGAAGGTAGATGTGACGGTTGTCACAACCGATACACTGGATGGACTGACGGTATCTGATTATGCGGAACGATTCTATGAGTCTCATAATTATGGTTATGGACCGGACAAGGATGGAACAATACTTCTGATCAGCATGGAAGATCATGACTGGTATATGGCAACTTACGGATATGCTATTACAGCATTTACGGATGCAGGTATCCAGTACATAGGAGAAGAGATGACGGGTGATTTGTCTGATGGTGATTTTGCGGCAGCATTTGATACATTTGCTGACGAGTGTGATGATTTTATTACGCAGGCAAAAACCGGAGAACCTTATGATATCGATAATGAACCACAAAAACCAATGTCATGGATCTGGATTCCGATTTCATTAGTAGCTGGTATCGTCCTTTCATTGATTGTTGTTGGCACTATGAAATCAAAGCTGAAAACAGTACGTTTCCAGGCAGCAGCTAATAATTATGTGAAAGCTGGAAGTATGAATCTTACTGAGAGCAGAGACATATTCCTGTATAATACAATGACAAAAACAAAAAAAGAGAAAAATGATTCTCACAGTGGTGGCGGCGGAAGCAGTACGCATACAACATCTTCCGGAAGTACTGCCGGAGGCGGTGGCGGAAAATTCTAGGAGAGATGTCTGGATACAGAATACCGGGGCAATTTAATAGTGAAAAAAGAGAAGCTGGTTCCCAAATGATTGGGAATTGGCTTCTCTTTTTTAATGATGTAATTATCTTTTCACATCCACAAAATATTTCCTGAACTCATCATAAGAACACGGCCGTCCCCAGTAGAATCCCTGGCAGTAATCCGGTTTCAGAAGTTTCATCTTCTGTAATTCGTCTTCTGTCTCAATACCTTCAATACAAAGTTTCAGACCGAGATTATGAATCATGTTACTAAACTGATTTAACAGATAATATTCCTTTTTGTCTGTGATTGCCTTGGAAGTAAAACCACGGTCGATCTTAACAATATCAGGGTGAAGTTCACTCAGATAATGAAAGTTGGAATAACCGGTTCCAAAGTCATCCAATGCTAACTGCAAGCCAGCCTGTTTTAATTTTTTCAGGAAGTTTTGCGCCTTTTCATTTTTTTCGAGCAGAATACTTTCTGTCAGTTCGATTGCAATTGCAGCAGGTGGAAGACCAGAAGCGTCCATCTCGCTGATAAGGTCTATAATAATATCTGATTTTGTGATCTGCACCTGGGATACATTAATATTAACTTTGAAATCAGGAATTTGCATCCGGATTTTCCGGCAGGCGGTTATTGCTTCTCGCATGAACTAGCGTCCGGTTGGAATAATCAGTCCGCTTGTCTCTAAAAGTGGTATGAACTCAGCAGGTGAGATCGGTCCAAATTTTTTAGAAGCAAAGCGTATCAGCACCTCTGCTCCGGTCAGTTTATCCTGTCGGATATCCATGACTGGCTGGAAGATTATTGAGAATCCACGGAAATCATGATTTACTGCTGAATGAAGCTCATTTGTGATCTCACGGATACGTAAGAAATTCTGGTACTCTTCTTCCTGGAATATATAACAGCAGTTTCTTCCATGCTGCTTAGCCACGGTCAGTGAAAAGTCAGTTCGCTTTATAATCTCTTCATAACCGGTCCGTGATAGATCCGGAAGCGGCAGGATACCGGCAGAAATAGTAAATACCGCAGCAAAGTTGTTTTCTTCAATAAACTGATTAATATGTTTGCATATGTGGTCATAAAGGTTGGATGCTGTTGTCATATCAGAGGATGTTGTATCTAAT
>SKED01000396.1_pt1 | contig 50278 bp, 39 predicted proteins | sample 4826651 | NCBI WGS metagenome assembly SKED01 (sample SAMN11008818, study PRJNA524170) | human gut metagenome | biome: Human fecal sample; material: Feces; isolation source: fecal sample from pouch patient p19 | host: Homo sapiens | place: Israel: Tel-Aviv | collected 2016-06-28 | reverse complement strand
CCTTCGCCACCCGTGCGCTGGAGCGCGGCATGGACTACAAGACCCTGTCAGCCATCCTCGGTCACTACTCGGTAGCGTTCACAATGGACACCTATGTCCACAGCATGGACGAACACAAGCGGCGCGAGATGGACAAGATGGACGATATGTTCGGGATGCAGTACAGTATCTCGGTTGAAAACCAGCCGTACCCTGTGCTTTGCTCACTCTCAGCGAACGGCTGCACCGCCCATGTTCCTGACTTCCCCAAAATCGTCACCACTGCATCAACATTAGACGCCGCCCTGCTGGAAGTCAAGCAGCAAATCCAAAAAGCCCTGCGCCAGTACAAGAACCCGCCCATTCCCACAAAACAGGAACAGATCATCGTACCAAACAACAGCGTGTTGGTACTCGTCAAAGCAGGTTGACCGCTCCTATTTTTACCTGCCAACTCCGCAAAATTTATCCACAAAAAGCGCCCGGATGGTTGAAAATCTCAACCGTCCGGGCGCAGTCATTATTCCGTTTTGGGGTCATTTTGGGGTCAAAGTTACCAGATCGTTACCACTTTTGCCATAAAGTAGAAAAAAGTTCGTTGAAACTTGTCGTTTCAACGAACTTTTGTTGGTTGCGGAGACAGGACTTGAACCTGCGACCTCCGGGTTATGAGAAATTCAAAGTTTATGCGTTGGAATGTTGTTTTGTTGGGTTTGGTGGTATTGCGTACCTAGGCTCAGAACGGATTTTGTCCCATGTGTACAAAGGAGTGCTGCATGGTGCTGACCCGTTCCAAACCCTTTTGGGGGCAGTTTTGGGGGCAAATCTTCGAAACGGATTCTCGCACACTCCAATCAAATAAATGCGCAGTTTTTGTTCCATTGAGAAATGCTGATACCAATATCACGAGGTTCTCGCACAGGAAAAGCCCACCGAACCGGTATATAAGGTTTACTTTCCGGCAAGAAATTGTACGAAAGTACCACGCCACAGCAGCCCCACATACCACCCCTGTCGCCGCGAGAAACGCCCCTGTTTGGGCGCGTTCGCACCACATCGGCACGGTGCCTGTCCAGCCTAATACCGCCCCAAATTCCCCGCCTTTGGGGCTTTCTTACCCAAGAACGGCTTTTCCTGTGCAGGCTTTGCCCAGACGGGTTTCACCTGTACAGGAAAAGCCTGCACTAATAAATACTAAATAAATAAAATACTAAAAAGCAAATACGAATCCTATCTTATCTGCAAAACATACAAATCCGGGCTTTGCCGCCGGAATCTTGCCGTGATGCGTACAACTTAATACCGGAGAGTACAACTTACGATTGCACTTAGGCACTTCCGTGCGGTATAATTTTCCTATCGGCCACACCGGTTGCATACTGTTGCGTAAGGCGCAGAAAAATACTGCTCGTAAGGCCGACGGTTTCCGTGGCATCGACATAAACAAAAAGTGTCCGCGCAGTGGGCGCTCAGTGAAATCTTTCTTGTTTTAAGGCGATACCGCATAATTCTAAGTGTCGCAGCCGCCGGAACGGTGCTTAAGCCGTAAGGCGGGAATTGTGCGGTATTGCCTAGATAAAAGGAACTTTTATGAGAACCGTAGATCTTCTCTTTTTTATGGGGCAAAGTAATATGGCGGGGCGCGGGGATGCCGCCCTTGCCCCTGTTATCGCCCCCGGCATGGGGTACGAATACCGCGCCGTCACCGACCCCGACACCCTGCACCCGCTGGAAGAACCCTTCGGTGTGAACGAGAACGACCCCGCCGGTGTATATGAACCGGGCATGAAAACGGGGTCGATGGTGTCGTCCTTCGTCAATGCCTGCACCGCCCAAACCGGCGTGCCGGTGGTGGGGGTATCCTGCGCCAAGGGTGGCTCTGCCATTGCCAAGTGGTTGCCCGGCACACCGTACTATCAGGATGCCGTGCGCCGCGCCCGCAAGGCGCACGCCTTTTTGCAGGCAAACGGCTATACCATCCGCCACAGCGCGATGGTCTGGTGCCAGGGCTGCACCGACGGCGACCTGCACACCCCCAAGGATGTTTACAAAGCCGACACCGAGCGCGTTCTGCACAGCTTTATGCAGGATGCGGGCGCGCAAACCTGCTTTTTGATCCAAATCGGCAACCAGCGCGATGAGCTGGAGCTGTACCTGCCCATGCAGCAGGCGCAGGAGGAACTGGCCACCGAACAGGGCGACATCGTGCTGGTCAGCCGTCAATTCAAGACCTTCGCCGCAAAAGGGTTGATGAAGGATCGCTTCCACTACCTGCAGCCCGCCTACAACGCTGTAGGCACCGAAGCCGGCAGAAACGCAGCGGCCTATTGGAATCGCTGACAAAATACGAAAAAACCCAACCGCAAAACGGTTGGGCAATTTTTTTACTTTTACACAGTGTCGGTCATCCTGCGCAGATACCGCACATCGGCGGTGTCGGCGGGCAGAATAACCTCATCGCGCAGCAGCGGTGCTGCGGGCGCACGGTTCGCCAGGAAGGCGCGAATGGCAGAATAATCCATATCGCCCGCGCCCAGCGGCAGCAGCGTTTTGCTGCCGTCCGCCTCGATACGGCAGTCCTTGACGTGTACGGCACCGAGCTGACTGCCGATGACCTCCAGCCAGCGGCTCCAGTGGGCAGTCTGGTACGCTTTGTCCTGCCCGTCCTTGGCACAGAACAGGTTGACGGGGTCAAAAATGACCTTGCAGTGCTGTATATCAGCGGCAGTGTCCAACACGGTGCGCAGCAGCTCCGGTGTACAGAGGGGGTGTACGTCCACAGATTCCACGGCAAAAACGACGTTCAGGCGGGCGGCTTCCTCGATGATGCGGGCGATGCTGTCCAGCATCAACGGGCGGCGGACAGCCTTTTCCTCGTCTGTGCAGGCACCCCATGCCGTTTCGCTGCCCACCATTTTGGCACCCAGCACCTTGGCGTAGCCCAGTGTGCGCTTTACGGCATCCACAGCGGCGCGGCGGGCGTCCGCATCAGGGGCAGACAGGTCCTGATAGCAGCTCAGCACCGAAATTTCCACATCCTGCGCGGCAAACGCCGTGCGGATCTCTGCAAGCTGTTCCCCGGTGATATGGGCAAAATCTGCAATGCCTGCAATGCCGCGGGGCATGGCCAGCTGGGCGCCGGTGTAGCCCTTGGCGTGCAGCACAGCGGCCAACTCGGCGGCGGGCAGCTTGCCGTAGTCATGGGCGCGGCATCCGATCCTTGTCATAGTTCAGTCCTCCGTTCCCGCAATGCGGGGCAAAAATACAAAGTTGTGGCCGCTGTCCGGGTGGGCCTTCTGCTCCGGCGTAAAGCGTGCAAAATGGCTTTCGGGGTCGGCGGCGATCCATGCGTCCAGCTCAGGGCTGTGCGCGCCCGGCCGGTGCTTGATGTTCACATTGGTGCGCGACTCCTCAAGATAGGAGAAAAGCACCCCCTCCTGCACACAGATGAGATGCCAGCGGTCCCCCTCGACCAGCCCCTCGGTGACAATGCGCAGGTGATGCTCCATATAGCTGCACCAGCTGTCGGGCGGCAGCAGCGCAATGCGCCCGCGGCGGCGCTGCGGGCAGCGGCCCTGCTGCCAGTCGGCGGCGGTGGTGGGTACATCGTGGTAAAAATACGGCTGCATGGCGGCCCATGGGCGGGGTGCCGCCGCGCCCAGCGCGGGCGGCCACGGCAGCAGCGCCGCATCCAGCGCGGGGCAAAGCCCCTGCGGCGTGAACGGGCGGTTCAGCCCCTCGGCATAAAAAAACAGGTGGTTTTCATACCGGAAAAGGCTTGCGGTCAGGATCCGCCCCTCCGCCTGTGCTTTTTGCAGCGCGGCGGAAAAGTCGGCAAAAACGGTATCCTCAACCTCCCCGCCCAAAACGGCATGAAAGGAGCCGCGGCAGACGGCGGCATCGGCCAGCGATGCAGGCAGCGTGCAGGGCATAACATTCCTCTCCTTTATCTTGTGATTATTCTTTATTGTACAATGCCGGGGCGGCAAAAGATATGCGGCATAGTGCAGTATTCTTTGTGATAATTGCACTTTACATACCCCTGCTTCTGTGCTATGCTGAAGAAAGAATTCAGACAAAAAAGGAGCAGGAGCGATGGACTACAGTATCTTACGCTGCGGCGCTGTGGCAGACGGTGTGACCAACTGTGCGGCAGCCATCCAACGGGCGGTCGATGCGGCCGCAGCGGCGGGCGGCGGGCGCGTTATCGTGCCGGCCGGGCGCTTTTTGAGCGGCTCCGTGCTGCTGAAGGACAATGTGGAGCTGCATCTGGAGAGCGGCGCGGTGCTTATCAGCAGCCTGAACCCCGCAGATATTACCCCGTTCCCGCAGGGCGGGGACGGCACCGACCCTGACGACACCGCCGACGGCTGGGAGGGCGGCTTCTTTTTGGGGGCCAGCCACGCCAAAAATGTGACCATCAGCGGCATGGGCACGATCTACGGTCAGGGCGACAAGGTGTTTTTGGACAAGAATGTGGACAACGGCTTCCACGAATGCCCGAAATTCTGCGAGGCGTTCCGCCCGCGCATGATGCTGTTTGAGGCAGTCGAAAACTTTACCGTGCGCGATGTGACCCTGCAGGACGCGGCGTTCTGGACGCTGCACATGGCGGGCTGCCGGCATGTGCGCATCCAGAACATCATGATTTTAAACGATGACCGCGGCGCGAACAATGACGGCATCGACCCCGATTGCTGCCAGGATGTCGTCATCTCCAACTGCATCGTGCGCACCGGCGATGACGCCATCGTGGTCAAATCCACCGGGCCGATGTCCCGCCGCTACGGCGCGAGCGAGAATGTGGCCATCACGGGCTGCATCTTACATTCCCGCGATTCTGCGCTGAAAATCGGAACCGAGACCCACGGTGTGATCCGCAATGTGACGCTGAGCGACTGCGTCATTGACGACTGCTCCCGCGCGGTGGGCGTCTGGGTGCGGGACGGCGGCACGGTGGAGGACATCCATGTCCACCATCTGACCGGCTGCACCCGCCGCTACGCCGACTCCTACCAGCTGCCCGGTGCGCCGGGCTGGTGGGGCAAGGGCGAGCCGCTGTTTGTCAGCGCCACGCCGCGCAAGGGCAAGACCGGCCCGGCAGGCGTGATCCGCCGCGTCAGCTTTGACCATTTGTACCTGACAAGTGAAAGCTGCGCCTTTGCGGCCGGCGAGCCGGACAGCGAAATTCAGGACCTGCGCATCAGCGAGATGCACCTGACGCTGCAGCACCGCGGCACCCAGCCCGGCGGCCTGTTTGACGAGCAGCCCTCGGCCCGGCACATCTACCCGCACGCCATCCCGGCGCTGTACGCCCGCTGCGTGGACGGCCTGACCGTCAAGGACAGCACGGTGCGCTTTGTCGGTGAGAACGAGGCGTGGGACGGCAGCGTAGCCGAGCTGGAGCACTGCCGCCGCGCAAAGCTGGATTTGGAAAAGCTTGTATAACAAAAGGAGCGTATACAAATGGAGCATATGGCATGGAAGGGCCGCATCAAGCCCGGCTGCAAGGCAGAATATCAGCGCCGCCACGCGGAAATCTGGCCCGAGATGGTCAAGGTGCTGAAGGATGCAGGCATCTGCAATTACAGCATTTTCTACTGCAACGATGAGCTGTTCGGCTATTACGAGTGCGAAAAGGGTGTTGCCTACGCCGAAAAGGTACAGGCCGAAAGCCCGGTCGTTGACCGCTGGAACGACTACATGAAGGACATTCTGGAGCTGGAGATGGACTCCGTCACCGGTGCCCAGCCCAAGCTGGAGCAGGTGTTCCGGCTGGATTGAGAAAGGGCAAAACATCGATATGCAGGCAAAAGCCCCCGCTGCTTATGGCAGCGGGGGCTTTTGCCCTGTCAGACAATTTACAACGCACCGTCCGAGCGGACGTTGTCGTAGTTCAGCACACCGGCGAAGAATGCCAGCGCCAAGCCCTGACCCCAGCCCTGAATCCAGTCGCGGCTGATGCCGCGGTAGCCATCGGCGTCCTTCATGACCGCCGTGCCGCCAGAGACATTCAGCACACGGCCGTCCGGGCTGACATTGGCCAGCATACCGGGGATGGCCTTGTTGATGTACTTGATGTGCAGGGGGTTGCCCTTGGTGATCATGGCGGCAGCGATGCCGGCGCTCGCGCTGACCTCCTCATAGGAGGCGGCATCGTCCACGATCGTGCGCCACAGGCCGTTCTCGGTCTGGTAGAGCTTGAGCGCGGCCAGCTGGTCGTTCAGGCTGCCGACCACATCCAAGAACTTGGGGTAGAGGTAGCACTGCGGCAGCCGCACGCCGACCTGCGCCATCGTGTAGGCCGCCCATGCGTTGGCGCGGCCCCACTTGATGCCCGACATGTGGTCGCCTGTAATATTATTGTAGCCGTGGTAGTACAGCCCGCTCTCAGGGTCCTGCAGGTACTTGATGTGCCAGTAATACTGGTTCAGCGCATCATCGATCAGAGCCTCGTCCTTCAAAAGCACGCCCATCCGCAGCAGGAAGAAGCCCGCCATAAAGAGCGTATCTGCCCACGCCTGCTCGGGGAAGTCGTTGTTGACCGAGACGGTGTGCTGCAAAACATGATCCCCGAAGCGCAGCGCCTCCTTTTCCAGATACTCGACCTTGCTTTTGGCGATGTCCAGATACTTTTCATCGCCGGTATGCTCATACAGGGTGATCAGGCAGTGTCCCATTGAGCAGGTGTTGACCGTCCAGCTCGGCAGGCCCAGCTCAATATACTCGTCCACGCGGTCCTTGACCAGCTGCAGGTAGCGCTCATTTTTGGTGACCTCATATGCCTCGCAGATACCGTAGTAAGCAACACCGCAGGGCCAGTCCCATGTCATGTCCATCCGCATCGTGCGGTCCACGATCTTGTCGATCGCAGTCTCGATTTGGGCCTTGTCAAAAATCAGGTTTGCCATTGCTCTCTCCTTTTTAAATTGCGAATCCGCTTATACCAGCGCCACTGTCTTTCCGGCGGGGATCTCATAGTGGCGGCCGTCCACCTCGACCCAGATGGACTGGGCGTTGGGGTTGCAGACCTTATCGCCCGCGGCGGTGTACTGCAGGCGGGCGGCATCGGCCATGTAGTCCACGATCTCGATGTTGGTGGCGTACCAGGTGTCCTCGCGCCCGCCGGCCAGCTGGCAGAACTGCTCCATCAGGGCCCAGTCCTCCTCGGTGCGGAACTCAAAGCTGTGGCCCCAGACATACATCATGTAGAGATACTGCGTCTTGTACAGCTCTACAAAGCGCTTGCCGTCCTCCAGCAGGTTGTGGGTGTGGTGGCAGGTGGCTTTCCATGTCATAAAATCGTGGGGCATCGCAAAGTCGTGGGTGTCGCCCACCACGCGGGCGTAGCGGATGCCCAGCGCGGGCAGCAGGGCGGCGATCTCCGGTGTCCAGCTGCCGTTGGGGTAGGCAAGGCCGCGCACGGGGTAGCCCATGACACCCTCAAGCTGCATACGGTCGGCCAGCACCTGCCGGGCGGTCTGGTCCAGCGGGCTGCGGGAGATGGTGGGGTGGTGGTAGGTGTGGCAGGCGACCTCATGGCCCTTGTACAGCTCAGCCCACTCGCTCTCCGGGATGCGCTCGGGGCGGGGCAGGCCGCCGTTCAGGTTGAAGGTGCCCCGGATGCCGTAGCGGTTGAACAGCTCGACAAGGCGGCGGTCCTCCAAACGGCCGTCATCATAGCTCATCGTCAGTACTTTATGCTTGCCGCCGGGGAAGCAGGTGTAAATAACCTTCGGTTCGGTGTAGTTCATAAACAAAACCTTCTTTTTTGTCAAAATTTATTTGAAATTTGCCCGCAGCACATCCAGTGCCGGGGTGGTATCCTGCAAAAGCTGCTGCACAAAGGCCTGTGCCGTGCGGCAGGCGCCGGCGTTTTGCTGGTGGGCGTTGTCCTGCTTTGCGCCCACCCACATATAGCGGGCCTTGCAGCGCTCAGCGCCAAAGGCGGTGTTGGCAGCAGCGGTAGCGGCGCCAAGGTCGATAAACGGCGCGCCGACCTCGGCGGCAAAGGCGCGCATCGCCTCGCGGTAGGCGGCAAACGAGGGGTGGCAGACGCCGGCCCCGTCAAACTCGCGCATCGCCACGGGGGAGGCAAAGATGCACACCGCGCCGTGGCTGCGGGCAGCGTCCCAGAAGGGGCGCAGGCTCTCACCGAAGGCATCCGCCGGGACATAGCGCTCGGCCTTTGCGCGGTTGGCATCGTTATGGCCGAAGCTGACCACCAGCAGATCACCGGGGCGGATATGCGCGGCAATGTCGTCCAGCCGCCCCTCCTCGCGGAAGGTCTTGCTGCTGCGGCCCGCCATGGCGCAGTTGTCAATGACAAGGCCCGGCAGCTCGTAGCGCATCTCCTGCGGGAAGGGGCAGTCCGCGCGGTGGGCAGCGCGGCATACAGCATCCCCCTGCGCCAGCGTGTGGAGCATCTCGCCCCAGCCCGTCACCGGCTTATCGCCGGGGGCGTAGCTCTGCATGATGGAATCGCCCGCCATCCACAGGGTAGGCTTGGCGTTCAGCTGCGGCAGCACATTGCCAAAATCCATGTCGTTCGCATAGTAAAAGGACGGGTAGCACGGCTGGTTGTAGCAGTTGTTCTGCCATGCCACGCCGCAGCGGTACTGTGCATCGTGCATCAGGGTAAACAGCTTGTGGGGGGTAAGATCGGTGGTGGTGTAGATGCGGATGGCGGTGTCGTCCGCCGTGCGCACCAGCAGCTCCTCACGGAAATCGCCCAGCACATCGGCCACCAGGCAGGGGTTGCCCTTGGTGCCGTTGTTGGTGGCGGTGCCCGCGGGCTGCAGCATAACGCCGTGGGTCAGATCGTTAATGACGCCGTATTGATCGCCGTGCAGATAGTCCGCGCCGTCGGTGATCTGGGTCGAAAGATCTCCCGCCCAGTAGATTTTCATGTTGGTGCCGGGGGTGGGCAGCTCCAGCGTGCGGCCGTTTACATCGTACACATCCTTGACCCAGACCTGCAGGCCGCGGGTGTTCGGGTCGATTTTGCCGATCATGCAGCGGCCCAGATCCTCCTCGGCGTATTCGCCAAAGCGGACATCGCCGGTCTCGGCATCGCGCAGTGCCCAGCCGTAGGGGGCGCGCTCACCCTCCTCGTACACATTGAATATCTCCAGACCGGGGCTGTCGGGGTCGATGTCAGCCACATGCATCGCATCGCCATGGCCGAACTTGGCGCGGGTCCTGCCGTCCGGCAGGGTGCCGTATTGGGAGTAGAGCAGGCTTCCGTCATGGTCGATGGCTGCTGCGCCGTACGCAATTTCCATGCAGCCGTCCCCATCAATGTCAGCAGTCGAAATGCTGTGGTTGCCCTGCCCGGCCAGAATGCCGTACACAGGGTCGGTGCCGACAGCAAGGTGGCAGCCGCTGTCGTTGAAGGGGTTCGCCATCGGCACAAAGCCGGAGTCGATGCCCCATACCTTGTGAAAGCGGTTCTCAAAAAAGTCGTAGGCCGCCAGCGTGGCGCGGGTGTAGTAACCGCGGCAGGCGATCAGATAGGGGCGCTCGCCGTCCAGATAGGCCACCCCTGCGTTAAAGCGGTCCACGCGGTTGCACGGCTCGATGCGGGGCATTGCATAATCGCCCCACAAAAGGCCGTCATCCACGCGGGGGTAGGGGTAGTCGATCGTGTCCAGCTCGGCGCCGTCCCCGCCGAACATCGTCAGGTACTCGGGGCCGTCATAGACAAAGCCCTCGAACTTGCGCAGCTCGTTTTTAGGGCTGCGGCTCGGCGCGTACACATCAAGGAAATAGTCGGCCAGCGCAAGGGCATCGGCCTCGCACAGGGGGTAGGCGTACTGCGGCGCAAGGCCGAAGCACTGCTCCACCGTGGCGGGCCAGCGGCCGTTTACGACCTCGGGGTGGGTGTGCCAGTGGCGGAACACCTCGGCCATATGCAGGCGGTAATCCTGCGCCGTGCAGACATAGTTGTCCGCGTGGCTGTACCCGGCGTCCAGATCCTTCTGCGGCATCGTGATATACCGGCGGGACAGCACGGTGCCGTCCGGCGCAAAGCGGGTCATCACGGTGCCGGGCGCGGTCTTGACAGCCATCTCGGCCCTGCCGTCCCCGTTAAAGTCGTACACCATAAACTGGGTGTAGTGCGCTCCGGCGCGGATGTTCTGCCCCATGTCCAGCCGCCAGACCAGCGTGCCGTCCAGCTTATAGCAGTCGATAAAGCACCGCCCGGTGTAGCCCTTGATCGACACATCGTGGGAATTGTCAGGGTCCCATTTTACAAAATACTCGTACTCGCCGTCGTTGTCAATATCACCCACACTCATATCGTTGGCATGGTAGGCAAAGGGCTCCCCCGCCGGGGTCACGCCGTCCGCCGGCTTTTGCAGGGGCAGCTCATAGTACCCCTTCTGCCACGGCTTTACGCCCCTGCAGGCGGGCCCTTCTACACCGTTTACCAGCGGGGCCACGGCGTAGCTATCCCCGCTTGTGCCCTGCGCGTCCAGATAGTTTGTACTGTCGGTCACGGTAGCCAGCCTGACCCCGTTTTTATAGAGCACAAAGTCGGTGCCGGTCAGGCCGGTGGCGTTGTGGCCGGTGACCTCGCTTTTGAAGAGCCGCCAGCTGATAAACACACCGGTGTTTGCCGTGACAGCCACCAGTCCGCGGGACAGCGCCTCCAGCTGCTGCTGCAGCACGCGGCCCACGGGGGTCTGCACGGGTGTGCTTTCCTCCAGCAGGGCTCCGTTTTCTGCCAGCGCCTGCACCTTGATGTAATAGGGGATATGCGTCGAGCGGCAGAAGGTGAAAAGGCTTTCCCCGCTCTCGCCCGCCGTTTTGAACCGCACGGTCTCGCCAGGGCGGTCGCTCCACAAAATGCGGTAGCGGGCGGCCCCGGCCACCGGCTGCCAGCTAAGGGTGGTTTCCGCAGCCGTCTGGCTGCGCACAGAGATTTGCATGGACTTTCCCTCCATCATAAAAGAGCGTCGCAACATCCGCTGCGGCGCTCACATTCAATTAGGCTTTATCTGCTGCGTACAGGGCGTTGACTTCCTCAATGACCTGCGTGCCGCCGCGGGCATTCCACTGGTCGAAGGCAGCCTGCAGACCGGCCTCGTCGATCTGGCCGCAGATATACTGGGTGCGGGCGTCGTCCAGAATCTGGACAAGGTCGTTGCCGCACTCGGCGTAGGTGTCGGACTGGGTCAGGTAGCCCAGCGCGGGGTTGAACACGGCATACTGCACATTGTTGGCAATGCTCTCCTCGTAAGCCAGCTGATAGTCAGCCTTTTCCAGCTGGTAATCGGGGTTCTGCTCAGTCAGGTAGGGGACATAGGGCACAGCCTGATTCAGACCTGCGTGCGGGCAGTTGGTGGTGTCGTACTTGCCGTTGGGAACAATCTTGCCGTCGGCGTTGATGTCATAGCAGATGTCCTTCAGGCCGTAGTCGGCCAGGGCCATCATCTCGGGGTCGCACATCTTGTCAAGGAAGTGCAGGCAGGCCTTGACATCCTCCTCGGTCTTGGCACCGGACTTGGTGATGAGGTAGAAGCCGTTGTAGCCGGTGGTGGCAAGGGTGTGACCGTTGATGGGACCGACAGAGGTCATGGTGGCAATCTTGGAGGCATCGTTCACATCGGCAACGGCGTTGTCCTCAAAGTATTTCCAGATGCGCTTGCTGCCGTCCATCGTGTCGACAAAGACGCCGGTGACGCCCTTCTGGGTGTCAACCTGGAAGTTGGCAGTGTCCACAGTCGCCCAGTCGGGGCGGACCAGACCGTCGGCGTAGATCTTGCGCATCCAGTCCAGCGCTTCTTTATACTCAGCGGTCTGGTGTACGGGAACCAGCTTGCCGTCCTGCTCGACCCAGCCGTTGCCGCAGCCGAACCATGTCTGGATAATATCCCACGGGCCGGTGTATTTGCACATTTCCAGACCGTAGGTGTCGTTGGCACCGTTGCCGTCCGGATCGTCATAGGTGAACTTATAGAGCATGTCATAGACATCCTCGACCGTCTTGGGGGCCTCGGTGATGCCCACGGCCTCGGCCCAGTCGGTGCGGTAGCCCAGACCGTTGCGGCCGATGGCGCGGGCGCGGGGGATGCCGATGATCTGGCCGTCCACGGTCAGGCCCTTCAGAACATCGGGGCTGATCTGGGACAGGTTGGGGTATGCCTCGCTGTCCTGCAGGTACTCAGTCAGATCCCAGAAGGCGCCGCGCTTGGCAGCATCGGCTGCATTGGCGTTCTGATCCAGCGTCTTGGTGGCGGTCAGGATCATCGGCATGTTGTCCTTGTCCATCAGGGTCAGGCCGAACTTCTCGCTGTAGGTATCATTGGCCTCGGTGCGCCACTCGACATGGGTGCCGGTGTAGGCCTCGTACTTGGCGATGACCTCATCGGAATGTTCATTGCTCAGCACATGGCCGGTGAAGTCGGGGATCATAAAGCTGACGGTGGGGGTGCCGGAGGCAGCGCTGTCCGCAGAGGAAGCAGCGCTGGAAGCGGAGGTGCTGTCGGAGGCGGAGCCGCCGCAGCCTGCGAGCATGGCGGCGGACATTGCCAGCGCCATAGAGAGGGAAAGTGCCTTTTTCATTTTCGTTTTTCTCCTTTTTGTATAAAAGTGGTTGTATAGCTTGGTATCAGCCCTTGACCGAGCCGACCATGACACCTTGGGTAAAGAACTTCTGCACAAACGGATAGATGCAGAGGATCGGCAGGGTAGACAGCACCGTGGTGGCCATCTTGACAGCCTTGATGGGCGGCATACCGGCTGCGCCCCAGTCAAAGGTGGAATCCTCGGCCACCTGCGTGGTCAGGAACACCAGACGCCGCAGCACGATGGTGATGACCTCCATGTCGGAGTTGTTGATGTACAGCATCGCATTGAAGTAGCTGTTCCAGTGGCTGACCGCGTAGAACAGGCTGACCGAGGCCAGCACCGGCGCGGACAGCGGCAGGATGATGCGCACAAAGGTGATCAGGTCGTTGGAGCCGTCAATGATGGCGGCCTCCTCCAGCTCCATGGGGATGCCCTGGAAGTAGTTCTTGATGATGATCATGTTGAAGGCGCTCATCGCCGTGGGCAGCCAGAGCGCCCAGTAGGTGTTGCCCAGATGCAGCACATTGACCACCATAATGTAGGAGGGGACCATGCCGCCGGTGAACAGCATCGTGACGATGACCATGTTGATAAAGCCGTTGCGGCCCTTGAGGTAGGGGCGGGACAGCGGGTAGGCGATCGTGCAGGAGACGAACATATTGATCAGCGTGCCGATCACGGTGACAATCACCGAATTTTTCAGTCCGCGGAACACATCGCCCTGCTTGAGGATGTACTGGTAGGCGTTCAGCGATACATCCTGCGGGATCAGGAAGAAGGGCCGCTCGGTCAGCTCGCGCTCGGTCGCAAAGGAGCCGGCCACCACATAGATGAAGGGCAGCACACAGGCCAGCGCCACCAGCGCAATGATGACATACAAAAGAACCTGCACAGCCTGATCGCCGGGGGTGCGGGCTTCCAGCGTACCGGTGGCGCGCACCTCGTCTTTCTTATGGGTAAAGGGCATTGTCATTGTAGCACAGCTCCCTTCTTTAGTACAGGCCGGACTCGCCGCACAGCTTGGCGATCTTATTGGCGGTGACGACCATCAGCATACTGATGGTGGACTTGAACAGGCCGGTGGCGGTTGCCAGCGAGTACTGGCCGCCCGTAATGCCCTTGGTGTAGACATAGGTGTCAAACACATCGGAGGCTGCGCGGTTCATCGAGTTCTGCATCAGGAAGATCTGCTCGTAGCTGGTGTTCAGAAGCTGGCCGACCTTCATGATCAGCATCAGGACAATGGTGCCGCGGATGGCGGGCAGCGTGACATGCCACATCAGCTGCCAACGGCCTGCGCCGTCGATCTTGGCAGCCTCATACAGCTGCACATCCACGCTGGACAGCGCCGCCAGATAGATGATGGTGCCGTAGCCGGTCTCCTTCCAGATATTCTGGCCGACGATCAGCGCGGGGAAGAGCTTGGGGTCGCTGAGCAGGTCGGGCGCATTCGCGCCGAAGATCTGGGTCAGCACATGGTAGATGGCGCCGTCCGTGGTGGAGAACATCTGGAAAGTCAGCGCCGCCACAATGACGATGGAGACAAAGTGGGGGATGTAGACCAGCGTCTGCGCTGTGCGCTTGAACCATTTGCAGCGCAGCTCATTTAAGATCAGCGCCAGAATGATGGGGGCCGGGAAGGCGAAGAAAAGGTTGGCCAGCGAGATAGACAGCGTATTGCGGAACAGCGTCCAGAAGTCCGGGCCGGTGAAGAGCTTTTTAAAGTACTTCAGCCCGGCAAAGGGGCTGCCGAACACAGATTCCAGAATCGTGTCACCGTTGAAAGGGCTGAAATCGGTAAATGCCATATACAGGCCCGTCATCGGCAGGTAATTGAAGATGATCATGTAGAGCAGCGCCGGCAGCATCATGATATATAACCAGTAATGCTGCATGAACGCCTTGCGCCATGTGTTGTGGCCCAGCTGTTTCTGGGCGCGGGCATTGGCCTTGCTCTGCTTGACCGCAGCGGTTTGTGCCATAAGCGTTTCCTCCTTGCTTTGTGTTCTCATCAGCCGGTGGCCGCGGTGCTTTGGTCGGGATCGCGGGCCCTCGTCATCCGGCGGCGGCTGTTTCGTTGCTTCCATTGTATCCCCTGCTCTGCGGATTTGGCTACAATCAAAAGCATGCGAAAATTTTCATTATATTTCACGATGCAGCGCAATTATCCATGCGAATGACACACAAAACAATCCTTATATCTACCGGCACTATCGTTTGCTGTTTCGGGTTGAAATTGTGAATATTTTATACATGGTGCCTGCCTGTTTTGTGCATTTTGACAAATGGCGTTTTTAGGGCAATACCGCATAATTCTAAGTGCCGATACGGCGAGCGAGGTGCGGCAGTTGCTAAGCCAAAAGCGCAGATAATACTGGATGTCTTATCGAGCATTTTGGCAACGCAGATGCCGTGCCGCAGCCGCCGGAGCGGTGCTTAAGCCGTCAGGCGGGAATTGTGCGGTGTTGCCCTTAGACCCTGCTGCAGCCTCACGGACTGCGGAGGCTTTACCGCACAGCCTTGCCCTGACTGCCCCGCTTTGCCGGCGGGGTTGGGTCACTCCGCCCTGCTGCCGGCAAACAGGTCCTATTTCCATATCTTGATATTTATCGCTGCACCGCGCATTCAAAACCTTTTTCCCATCAAATGACACTTGTTTTTCGCCGCGGCAGCGCGTATGATAAAGATAAGATTGCGGGTCTGCAACTGTATACAGCACATCTGACAGGGAGAAAACGCTATGTCTACACTGCAAGGCGAAAGCTTTTATTTCCACCACGGCTGGCACTTTTTGCGGGCAGATGCCTTCCCCATGGCAAAGGCCATTGACGCGCACCGGGACGCCGAGGGGCACGCCTTTTACGAGGCCGACTACCGGGAAACCGGCTGGCAGCCCGTCACGCTGCCCCACACCTTCAATGATGAGGATCTGTTCCGTGACCGCATTCAGGACGGCGGCAGCGGCCAGCGCCGCACGGCAGCCTTCTACCGCAACATCCTCACCATTCCGGCGCGGCACAAAAACCACAAGGTACTGCTTGCGTTTGAGGGGCTGCGCCAGACCTGCTACCTCTATGTAAACGGTACGCTGGCCGGCTACTATGAGGCCGGCGTTGCGCCGTTCGGCTTTGACATTACCCCCTATGTGCGGTACGATGCGCCGAACCTCATCGCCATTGCGACCGACAACACCGCCACCCGCAATGCGCCGTTCTGCATTGCCGAGACCCCCAACAAGCCCGATGCTGTCCCCGGCAGCTATCTCTTTCCGCAGGAGCAGGCCGTCCCCGCCGACCGTGTGGGCGTCCCCTTTTTCTGGAACTGCAACGACTTCAATCCCTCGGTCGGCGGCATCACCCGCCCCGTGCAGGTGTTTTTCAAGCCCGATGTCTATCTGACGCTGCCGCTCTACTCCAATTTGCTGACCAAGGGCGTTTACGTTTACGGCAAAAATTTTGATTTATGCAACGCAACGGCAGACATTGCCGCCGAGGCAGAGGTTCGCAACGAGGGCGAAACCGCGGTTTCCGCCCAGCTGCGCATCACACTGCGCCGCCCGGACGGCAGCGTTGCCGCCATCTTTGACGGCGCACCCGCCACCGTGCCGCCCACAGGGCGCGCCGTCCCACCACTGAGCATCACCCCGGCGGACGCCTATATCCCCGATGAGGCTGTGCCCGGGCATTACCGCCCTGTGGAGGACGAAAGCCTGCCCGCACCGACCGCCACGGATTCCATGGCGGTCACTGTGCTGCACGCCGGGGCCGACACCCTGCCGCTGCGCTTCTGGAGCATCGACGACCCCTACCTCTACACCGTGGAGGCCGAGCTGTTTGTAAACGGCGAAAAGGTCGACGCCCAGCAGCTGACGACCGGCTTCCGCGCCGTAAGCTACGACAAAGACCGGGGCCTGCGCACCAACGGCGCGGTGCAGTGGCTGCGCGGCTACGCCCAGCGCGCCGCCAACGAGTGGGCGGCCATCGGCATTGCGCCCGAGTGGCTGCACGATGAGGACGCCGCCCTCATCCGCGAGAGCAACGCCAACCACATCCGCTTTATGCATGTGGCGGGCAGCCCCGCCGATGTCCGCGCGTTTGACCGCCGCGGCATCGTCTGCACCCAGCCTGCCGGTGACAAGGAGAAGGAGAGCTTCGGCCGCCAGTGGGACCAGCGCGTAGAGCTGATGCGCGATGTCATCATCGCCTTCCGCAACCACCCGTCCATTCTGTTCTGGGAGGCCGGCAACAACTCGATCTCCCGCGAGCACATGCGGGAGATGCGGCTGCTCAAGCAGCGGCTGGACCCCCACGGCGGGCGTTTTATGGGCTGCCGCACCCTGAACACCGAGGAGGTCGTCAACGAGAGCGAGTATGTCGGCACGATGCTGAACCGCCACGCCGCCCGCTTTTTGTCGCAGCATGGCCCCGTCACCGAGACCGAGTACAGCCGCGAGGAGGCCCCCCGCCGCATCTGGGACGACTTCACCCCGCCGGATTTCGACTACCGCAACCGCTGGGTCGGCAAGGGCGGCAAAAAAGCTGTTGGGTACGACTTCTACGATCTGACCAGTGAAGATCTCGCGCTTGAAAACGCGCGCGGCTACGCCGAGTTTTTCAACGATCGGATGGGCGGTGCCTCCGGCAAGAACTACTACAGCGCCTGTGCGGCGCTCTGCTGGACAGACTCTGCCCAGCACGGCCGCCAGTCCTTCAGCGAAAATGCCCGCATGAGCGGCCGCGTCGATCCCTGCCGCACCAAAAAGCAGAGCTTTGACTGCTTCCGCGTTATGCAGAGCGAGGCCCCCGCCGTCAAGATCATCGGCCACTGGAACTACCCCGCCCCCACCGCTGCCAACTATCGCTATGAAGAAAAGCGCTTTAACGGCACCTATTGGGAGGGCACCGGCGTCTGGCACACCCGCGACCCGCACCATAAGACGGTGTATGTGGTGGCAAGCTACCCTGTTGCCGCGGTCGAACTGCTCGTCAACGGGCACCGTGTCGGGCGGTGCGACAAGCCGCAGAACACCTTTGTGTTCGCCTTCCCCGGTGTGGATGTGACCCAATCCGGCTGGATCGAGGCCGTGGGCTACGGCTATGACGGCACGCCCGCCGCGTCTGACCGGCTGGAAACCGCCGACAGCCCCGCCGCCCTGCGGCTGACGCTGCACACCGCACCGGGCGGCCTTGCTGCCGACGGGGCCGACATCGCCTATGTCGATATTGCCGTGCAGGACAGCGCCGGGCGGGTCTGCCCGCTCTGCGATGCGCGCATTGACTTCACCTTGGACGGCCCCGCGCAGTTTTTAGGCGGCTACAACAGCGGCCGCTTTGCAGGCTACGGCCACGACGACAGCGTCATCCACCAAAACCATGTCTATGCTGAGTGCGGCACCAACCGTGTATTTCTGCGCGCGGGCACAGCGCCCGGCACCATCCGCCTGACCGCCGTGATGGGCAGCCTCCGCAATGTCATCACGCTGCAGAGCAAGCCTGCCGACCTCGCACCGCTGACAGCCGCACCGCTGACAGCCGCACCGCTGCCCTGCCGCCTGCCGGACTATGCCGCCTGTGCGCCGCAGCACCGCGATGCGTTCGTCCCCATCCCGCAGGCCGATGCAGCGAAATACCAGCCGGAGGACAAGTGCTACACCAAGATCCTCGTCAACGGGCAGGAGCCGGACACCCGCGGCGTGCGCAGCGTCAACGAGAACGGCCGCGTCTGGGGCGCGGTGCTCTGCATTTTGGAGCGGCTGCAGACGGTCATCCCCGATGCCTTCTGCTATGATTGGAACGCCGCCGGGGGCTGCCTGACGCTGCACAGCGGCGGGCACACCGTGACAGCGCAGGTCGGCGTCACCCACCTGCTGGTTGACGGCAAAGAAAACCTGATGGACGGCCAGCCCTATCTGACCGCCGAGGGCGCGCTGGTCATGGAGGTCAACGCCCTGATCCCCCACATCACCGCCACCCGCACCCAGTACGATGACAAGGTCAATGTACTGCGCATAGAAACCGAATAACAGCAAAGACCGCACCCGAAACGCATCGGGTGCGGTCTTTGCTGCCGGTGAGGGAAATCCCCCTCACTTCTTCTCGTTCTGGTAATCCTTGCGGTATTTGCCGGGGGTCATGCCGACCTTTTTGCTGAAAAATCGGATGAAATTCTGCACATTGGAATAGTTCAGCGTCTCGGCGATCTGCACGACCGTCATGTCGCTGGTCAGCAGCAGTTCCTTGGCCATCTCCAGCTTTTCATTGTTGGCCAGATCGCTGAAGCTGGTATCCTTCTCGGTGCGCAGCACCTTCCAGATATAACTCGGGTTATAGTTCAGCCGGTCGGCGCACTCGTTCAGCGTAATGTCGCCGCGCGTCTGCTTGATCAGCGCCAGCACATTCTTGACCAGCGCGCTGGAGCTGCTCTGGCGGAACTCAGTCAGCAGGTCCATGACAGGCACGGCCACCTCGTCCATCAGGAAATTCTGCATCTGGTCGGCGGTGTAGATCTTGCTGATCGTCTCAAACAGGTTGGCCTGCCGGTCTGCCAGCACCTGGTTGACCGAAAGCCCGGCGTTTTCCGCCACGGCCAGCATGGCCGCCACCAGCCGCTGGATGTAAAACTGCCGTTCATACCCGCGGATGTTCTTTTCCAGCATTTTGGCGGTAAAGCGCTCCAGCAGGTGGCGCACCTCCTTGGCCTTGCAGGCGGTTACAGCTGCCGTGATCTCATGCTCCAGCAGCGTATCATAGCCGTTGCGGGCGCACTGCTCGTCGGGCGGCTGGTAGTACAGCATCTGCCCGCTTGCCTCGGGGGCATCAGCCTCCGGCAGGCGCAGGGCCTCCCATGCCTCCTGCGCGGCCAGCTGCATGTGGTGCAGCTTGTGGAAGGGGCGGCTGACGCCCGCGCGGCAGCTGACCCCCAGCGCGGTGCGGATGCTGCGCGCCGCCGCCGTATATACCACGCGGCAGGCCTCGTTCAGATCAGCCTCCTCGCCGCCCACGACCAGCAGCAGGGTAAAGTTCAGCATTACGGGCTGGAACGCGCAGCGGCGCAGCAGCTCGGTGGGCATCGTCTGTATGGCGGTCAGCAGCATCGTCTCCCGCACCGGGCCGGAGGTGCCCGCCGGGGTATCCAGCGCCAGCGCAATCAGCCGATACGCGGGGCAGACTGCCAGCCCCAGCTCCTGCATCGTGTGGCCGGCGGCCTCATCGGTGACCTCACTGCGGATCAGATTTTCCACAAAGCTCTGCTGCAGGCGGCGGTTTTGCTGCTGCATCAGGCTTTGCATCGCCTGCTTGTCCCGGGCCACCTGCTTGACACCGGCGGCCAGATAGGCAAACTCCTCCTCATCGCTGCCAGGCTGGCCGAACACACCGCTGGCCGCGTGCATCAGATCATCCACAGGGGCGTACAGCACACTGGTCGAGCGGCGGCAGATCAGCAGCACCGCCACCAGTCCCCCGGCCAGCACAAAAGCGATCAGAATCACCATGCCGGCGGTAGCCGCCAGCGTGCGCTGCGGCAGTGCCGCATAGTAGGTCAGCCCGTTCACGCCCATCTTGCCGCTGTTCAGCCGCCAGCCACCCAGCACGCAGCCGCCCTCGGCGGGGGTGTCGGCGTCCAGCAGGGCGGTCAGCGCAGCAGAGGTGCTCAGCACGGTCTTGCCGGTGAAATCCCGCGCGGCAATGCTGTAACCGCCGGTCTGCCAGCTCTCGGTCATCTCATACAGCGGCGAAAGATCCAGCTTGACGATCAGCACCGCATAGCTGCCCGTGCGGTAGGAGCTGCTGCGCAGCACGAGCAGCTCGCCGGTCAGATCCACCGTGTTCAGCGGTGTGCCTGCCAGCGCGGGGGTGGGCTGGTCGGTGCGGTTGACCCACATCATGGCGGCATGCTGCTCTGCCCATTCGCTCAGCAGGTGGGCGACCTCATCCCGGTTGGCGGCATCAGCCAGCCGGTACATGCCGTTGTTGCTTAAAATCCACCCGCTGCGCAGGTTAATGTAGGTATACCCCTCGACATATTTATCCACCAGATTGCCGCCGCGCATGGCGGTCTGCATATCGCGCACAAGGGTGTACTCGCTGTACGGCGGCACAGTTTTTTGGCACAGGGTCTGGTAATTGTCCGCGCTGACGACCGCGCTGTAGTAGGCACGCAGGTTGCTCAGCGCAATTTCCATCTGCGTCTCGACATTCTCCCGCGCCGAGGCCAGCAGGGCATCGCTGCGCGTGACGGTCTGCCGGTAGTACACCACGCTGAACAGCACGCCCAACAGCAGCAGCGGGGCGGTGACAAGGGTCACGAGATAGAAAAAAATACGGTTCTGATAAGCAGAGTATCTGCGCTTGACGCGCGTGCTGTTCTGTCTTGTCAGAGGCTGCTGCATACAAATTTTACTTCCTTTTTACTGAATTTGATTTTAACGATAGCACATTTTGCGCCGCAGTGGCAAGCCCTTTTGCGGCAAATCTTGCTGTCAATGTTACCGATTTTGTCCATCTTTGTTTGTGGAACCTGCACAAAACGGTAAAAAAGCACGCCCTCCCACCGCCGCAAAGGGCGTGATTGTTTTTTACACCGCGCCGCCGAAATTGTTCGCCGCATCGTTTATATTCATCCAAAAATCAAAGGATAATGATTGTTGCAACCGGCGCGGTTTCCTCGTACAATGTAGATAAGAAAATCTGTCATACCGGGGGGATAGGGCTATGCCGTCTTACCGAAAATCCGCACAAGTTGATATGACCCACGGCTCCGTGCTGGGGCGCGCGGCGCTGTTTGCGCTGCCCATCTGCGCCGGCAATATTCTGCAGCTGCTGTACAGCACGGTGGACACGCTCGTCATCGGCAATTTCTGCGATACTACGGCGCTGGCATCGGTGGCGACCAGCTCCCAGCCGCTCGAAATTCTGCTCTGTGTCTTTGTGGGCATCGGCTCGGGCATCTCCATCCTCGTATCGCAGGCGGTCGGCCGCGCCGACCATGACCAGCTGCAAAAGCTCGTGCGCACCTCGGTCTGGCTGCTGTTTGCAGCGTCGCTGCCGCTGACCGTCATCGGGTTCCTGCTGGGTCCGTGGATGCTGCGGCTGATGCAGGTCCCGGCGGACGCCATGCCGGGGGCGGTGCTGTATCTGCGCATCACGATGCTGGGTATTCTGGGCAACATGGGCTATAACTTCAACGCCGGTCTTTTGCGCGGCATAGGCAACAGCTCGTCCTCGTTGCTGCTGCTGTTTATCAGCTGTGCGGCGAATATTGTGCTGGATCTTGTGCTTACCGGCGCGCTCGGCCTTGGCATCGGCGGCGTGGCGGCAGCCACGGCGATTGCACTGTTTTTGTCGTGGATATGCAGCATTTTTTACATTCTCCGCCGCTGCACAGAGCTTGCGCTGCCTGTTTTGCCCTGCGGCTTTGATGCCGGAGCCCTGCGCCAGATCGTGCACATCGGTCTGCCGCTGGGGCTGAACTCAGCGCTGTACTCCATCGGTCACGTCTTTTTGCAGGTGCTGTACAACCTGCAGGGGTCGGTTTTTGTGGCGGGCTGCTCGGTGGCGGGCAAGGTCGGCGGGCTGGCCAACATCACGGTCACCTCGCTTTCGCAGGCGACCTCGGTGTTTGCGGGGCAAAACCTCGGCGCACAGAGCTACAGCCGTCTGCGCAGGGGCGGCTGGCTGCTCCCGGCGGCCTCGGGGCTGCTCTCCCTCGCAGGCGGGCTGCTGATGGCGGCCTGCTGCCGCCCGCTGCTGCTGCTTTTTACGCAGGACGAGGCCGTGCTTGCCTTTGCCGTGCGCTATATCCGCGTTGTGCTGCCGTTCCAGTGGTGCTATGCAGCCTTCAACGCTATTATGAGCTTTGCCAACGGCATGGGCGAGATCCGCTATTCCACCATCGTCAACATCATTCTGCTGTGGGGTGTGCGTATCCCGGCGTCCTACCTGCTGGCGTGGCTGGGCTACGGCGGCTACGCCATGGCGGGTGTTTCGCTCAGCTTTGTTGTCGGGCTGCTGGCGATGCTGTTCTACTATAAATCCCACGCATGGGCGGACATCTGCGCCCGCGCCGAAGCACAGGAGGCCGCATAATGAAGTTTCTTGCCCAACTGCAAAACCCGCCCAGAGAATTTACCGCCATCCCGTTTTGGTTTTTGAACGGCGAGCTGACCGCTGAGGAGCTGCGCCGTCAGCTGGCGGACTTTGCCGCCCACGGCATTTACGGCGTGGTGCTGCACCCGCGTATGGGGCTTAGCCCCGACATCACCTATCTGGGTGAACGCTACTTTGCCCATATCCGCACGGCTGTCGAAGCCGCCGCCGCGCTGGATATGAAAATCGTTTTGTATGACGAGGGAATGTACCCCTCCGGCTCGGCGAGCGGGCTGGTCGTAAAGGATCACCCTGAGCTTGCCAGCGAGGGCATCACGCTGACCCAAACCGTTTTGCCGGGGGACGAACTGCTGGCGCAGGCGGAAAACGGCGCGCTGGTCGTGCGCAAAAGCGGCGGCACGATGCGCGGGCTGCACTGGGGCGAGGATGACGGCGAGGCAAACGCCCCCAAAACCGCTGATATTCTGAACCCTGCAGCCGTCAGCCGCTTTATTGAACTGACCCATGAAGCCTACTATCGGGAACTGAAAGCGTATTTCGGAACTGTGATCATCGGCTTTTTCACCGATGAGCCGAGCATTTTGGGGCGCAATGTCAGCGGCATGCTCCCATGGACGCACGGCTTTGCCGAGATCTTCCGCCGTGCGGGCGGCAACGCCGCCAACCTCGCCGCCCTGTTTGACGGCAGGGAAAACGACGATACAAGGCTGTATCACAAGCTGCTTTTGCAGCGCGAGGGCGAGGTCTACTACGGCACACTCTCCCGCTGGTGTGAGGCGCACGGCATCGGCCTGATGGGGCACCCCCACCAGAGCGATGATATAGAAGTAGAAAAATACTTTGCCGTGCCGGGGCAGGATCTGGTGCTGCGCTGGCTCGCCCCCGAAAAGGACGGCTTGGCGGGCATCGACTCCACAATGGCCAAGTGCAGCGCCGACGCCGCCCGGCTGATGCACCGCCGCCGCAACTCGAACGAGTGCTTCGGCGCCTGCAACAAGGACGACAACCCGTGGCAGCTTTCGGGCGGGGACATCAAATGGTACACCGACTGGCTGGCAGTGCGCGGGGTCAACCTGTTTATCCCGCACGCCTTTTATTACAGCATCCGCGGCAAGCGCAAGGACGAGCGCCCGCCCGATGTCGGCCCCCACAGCATCTGGTGGGCGCATTACGATGCGTGGAGCACCTACTGGCGGCGGCTGTCCTGGCTGATGACCGACATCGACCTGCATGCGGAGACTGCCGTGCTTTGCTGCAACCGCGACCTCTGCCCCGACACCGTGCGCCCACTGTTTGAACGGCAGATCGGTTTTCAGTACATTCCCGAAAGCTATTTCCCTGCCTGCACGGTCGAGGACGGCGCGCTTTGCTTACACGGACACCGCTACACCGCCGTGCTGGGGGACAAGGCGCTGTTCCCGGACGCTGCGCATCCGGAGGTCTCGGCGCTCGAGCCGGACTGCCGCTGCGACCCGCCGCAGCCCATGCTGCGCTGCGCCTCTTTTAATAAGGAAGGGCGCGCCTGCTGGCTGCTGGTCAACGAGGGCAATACCCCCATCAAGACCCGGCTGACCCTGCCGGTGGATGCTCCGCTTTGCCGGTACGATCTGTGGAACGGCCAGCCCTGCGCCTGCCCGGCCGAGCGTACCGCCAAGGGGGCCTGCCTGCCGCTGGAGCTGCCCGCGCGCGGCAGCCTGCTGCTGTTCACCTGCACTGCGCGGGAAAGCGAGGCCCTTCCCCTGCCGCCCACCTATCTGTCGCTGGCCGCACCAGACTTTACCCTTGCGGACGAGGACGCGGCCCATCTCACCAAGACCTACCGCGCCACACTGCAGATCACAGCAACGGAGCTGCAGACCGCCACGCCGCTGCTGACCCTGCCCGGGCAGGAGATGGCCGAGCTGACTGTCAACGGCCAGCCGGCGGGCGTCTCCTTCTGGCCGCCGCACAAATTCCCGCTGGCGGGGCTTTTGACCCCCGGCGAAAACACCCTGACGCTGACCCTGACCGGCAGCCCGGCCAACCGCTACGGCAAGCACCCGGTGCCCTACGGACTGGAAAGATAAATCGTTTTTATTCAACAGGAGGTACTTTTATGTCTGTCTGTACACCCAAATCCTTTGACCTGACCGGTAAGGTCTCGCTGATCACCGGCGCATCCTACGGCATCGGCTTTGCCATTGCCACCGCAATGGCAAACTGCGGCGCCACCATCGTTTTCAACGACATCAAGCAGGAGCTGGTGGACAAGGGCCTGGCTGCCTACAAGGAGGCCGGCATCAACGCCCACGGCTATGTCTGCGACGTCACCAACGAGGACGCCGTCAATGAGATGGTCAAGAAGATCACCGAGGAAGTCGGCCACATCAATGTGCTGGTCAACAACGCCGGCATCATCAAGCGCATCCCGATGATCGAGATGACCGCTGCCCAGTTCCGTCAGGTCATCGATGTTGACCTGAACGCACCTTTCATCGTTGCCAAGGCTGTCATTCCCGATATGATCGAGCAGGGCGGCGGCAAGATCATCAACATCTGCTCCATGATGAGCGAGCTGGGTCGTGAAACTGTTTCCGCCTACGCCGCTGCCAAGGGCGGCCTGAAGATGCTGACCAAGAACATTGCCTCCGAGTACGGCAAGTACAACATCCAGTGCAACGGCATCGGACCCGGCTACATCGCCACCCCGCAGACCGCTCCGCTGCGCGAGATCCAGCCCGATGGCTCCCGTCATCCGTTCGACCAGTTCATCGTTGCCAAGACCCCTGCTGAGCGCTGGGGTGTGGCCGAGGATCTGGGCGGCCCCGCCGTGTTCCTCGCTTCCGAGGCATCCGACTTTGTCAACGGCCTGATCCTCTACGTTGACGGCGGCATCCTGGCTTACATCGGCAAGCAGCCTAGGTAAGATCATTGCTCCGACGCTGTTCTGAGCCTTTCTGATTTTGTTTCTGGTTTAGCTGCTTCGTCCATCAGGATTTTCTATAGCCTTATGCGCTATCTTGAGAAATCCTGGTGGACTTTTTTAATAAAAAGCAGTTCATTTGTGCAGAGTGAATCAAAACTGATTCACTTTTTCGAGTCAAGATTTTTGGATGAATCTAAACTGATTCACTCTGGAGCATATACGAATTTGTATGCGCATCCGCTTTGATTACTCCCCCCCGCTTTGAGCGGGAACGTGTTTTGCTAGCATAGCGTTTGGATATCCACAAACGCATTTCTGGGGTGTTCCCCAGACCCCCTCGCTGCTCTTGTGTGACGATAGTGACGCAGATGACGCTAATGACACTGTTTTGAGGATATCCCTATACCATATCCCAGATTCAGCGTCATTAGCGTCATCTGCGTCATTCTGATTTTGTGTTTATCGTAGTATCATTGTTTTTGTTTTGAGCAGTAGTAAACTGCAAGCGTCATTTCACTATAAGCGTGACGGTGATGACGATGGTGACGGTGTTCGTGGGATAGGGTAAAGGGGTATATCAAAAACATCGTCAGCATCGTCATTCTACAGGCAAGCCGTTTTAATCTGCGGCTTGCCTGTTTTATTTTGAGTAATGTGGCAGGGTTTTTGCCCCGTTGCCTGTTAAAATGGATTTAGATATTTTGTAAAAGTGCAAGGGTTTTTAGCACAATAGGTGGTATGCTGGTTTTGAAGTGCATTCGGGTATTTAGTCAGATGCGAAATCTTTTAAATATTTTTTCTTTGCGACGCGACATATTTGACCGTTTCTCAGCGGCTATATAGTGAAGAACTTTTAATTTTATCTACATAGGAGGAACCCATGAACACGGAATTTCAAGATTTCCCCAATGTTGTAAGCCCCAAGGAAGTGCAAACCTACTTCGGCATCTCACGCTCGACCACCTACCGCATATTCCATGACGCGACTTTTCCTGCGTTCCACATTGGAAACCGACTGCTGGTGCGGCGGGATGAACTGCTGGATTGGTTGGAGCAGCAAAAGGTCAATAAAGCCCAAAACGAGAACCCGAAGATTGTCGGGTCTGATGAATAGCTTTGTGGCCGTACCTGTGGTAGTCTTTGTGTCACGAAAGGAGACGATGCAGCGTGAAAGACACATCTAAAAAAGCCATGCGCCGTGGGCATAACGAGGGCAACATCCGTCAGCGTACAGACGGGCGGTGGGAGGTAAGGCTGTCAGCCGGAATCGACTACAAGACAGGCAAGCCCCGGCGTACATCCACCTGCTGCAACACCCGGCAAGAGGCAATCGCAATCCTGCAGCAGCAGGCCCATGAGGTTCGTACACAGGGCTGGCGCGATCCTATGTCGGTGACACTGGGAGAGTGGTATGAATACTGGCTGGACACCTATATGAAGGACACCGTCAAGCAATCTACTTATGTCAGCTACCGCAGTTATCTCAACAAGCACTTTTGTGTACTGGGGAAAATCCTGCTGAAAAAGCTGGAACCACACACCTTGCAGGAATTTTACAACTACAAATTTCGCGAGGAAGGCTTATCCCCCAAGACCTTGCGCAACTACCACATGGCATTACATAAGTGCTTACAACAAGCTGTAAAAGAGCATCTACTGGTCTATAATCCCTGCGATGCCGTGACCCTGCCCAGCGGAGAGAAGCCCGAAATCGTGGTTTTTACCAACGACCAACAGCGTGCGCTGGTGCAAACCAGCTATCGTCACCGCTATGGCGTGTTCATCCGGCTGGACTTGTGTACAGGGCTACGGATGGGGGAATTACTGGCGCTGAAATGGGAAGATATTGATTTCAGCACCGCCCAACTCCATGTACGCCGTACCATCAACCGCCTTGCCAAGTACGAAGCCCACGACGGCGAAAACAAAACCGAGATTGTATTTGGTACACCCAAGACCAAGAATTCCTGCCGTATCATTCCGCTGACCCGCACAATGATTGACGAACTTACCCGCTGGAAGAATCTGCAGGCACAGGATAAGCAGCGGGCAGGGGACAAGTACCTTGACAACGGCTTTGTAGTGACCAACGAGTTCGGTCACTACTTTGAGCAGAAAACCTTCAAGGATTACTACAACCGATTGTTGAAGGATGCTGACATCGGGCACTTTACCTTCCACGCCCTGCGGCATACCTTTGCCACCCGCGCTCTAGAGCGCGGCATGGACTACAAGACACTGTCGGCAATCTTAGGGCATTACTCGGTGGCTTTTACGATGGACACCTATGTTCACAGCATGGATGAACACAAGCGGAACGAAATGAATAAGATGGACGATATGTTCGGGGCACAATACAGCATTTCGGTGGACAACCAGCCTTACCCGGTGCTTTGTACAATCACAGCAGACGGCTGCATTGCACACGCTCCGGATTTTCCCAAAATCGAGATTCAAGCACCCACATTGGACACCGCCTTACTTGAGGTCAAACAGCAGATTCAAAAAGGCTTGCACCAGTACAAATACCCGCCGATTCCCACCAGACAGGAGCAGATTGTCGTACCGGACAACAGCGTGTTGGTACTGGTGAAAGCAGGGTAGGGCAGCCACACCGCACCTATATTTACCTGCCAACTCCGCAAAATTTATCCACAAAAAGCGCCCGGGCGGTTGAAAATCTCAACCGTCCGGGCGCAGTCATTTTGCCGTTTTGGGGTCATTTTGGGGTCAAAGTTACCAGCTTGTTACCACTTTTTCCATATTGCAGAAAAAAGCTCGTTGAAACTTGTCGTTTCAACGAGCTTTTGTTGTCTGAGTGTGACAAAAAAGATACCCTGTTTTGAGAGGGAAAAATCAACGATAGTAGAAAAATTTAATTGTTTTCTTTCTCTGTGGGCCATTGCAGCATCCATTCCAGATACTTTGCTCCTGTAATTTTCCTCGTCCTTAATTTTCCCTTTTGGCTGTACCACTCTTTCAAAAAATCGCCCACTTCATCAAAATCGTCAAAGAGCAAAACTCTATCAATGGGAACGCACCCACTGCAGCCATGTTCCCAGTCATACCAGATCAATGTTCGGATAATATCCTCTGGCGTTTCTGCCCTTGTAAAGAAATTTTCTTCGCGGACATTCAACGCTTTGGCTATTTCTTTGGTTCTGCTCTCTTTGGGCGTTCGGAATCCCGACTCATATTGGGCAATGCGATTTGCTGCATTTCCATCCAAGGGCAGTCGTTCTCCCAGTTCCCGCTGCGTTAGTCCTCTGTGCTTACGCACCAGCTTGATTTTCTCTCCCAGCTTCATAACTACCCCTTTCCGATAAAAGTGAAAAAGGTCATACCCAATCGAAGATGCCTTATCTCCGATTGGGTATGACCTCTTTATTTTTATGTCAGCTGCATTGTCTTTTTATAGCCGCCGATGAACCGTATTTCAATTTCATTACGCGACCTCACCGTGATTTTCTCAATGATTCGCGCGGTCAGTGCATCGTCGTATTCTTGAATTTGCAGATCCTTGGCGGACAGAAGCATCTCCGGCTGGTTGGCTTTTTCCTGTCGGGCGGCGCTGTCCTCGATGGCTTTTTTCAGACTCTTAATTTTATTATTCAGCTTTTTCAGCCTGTCATCCAGAAACGGAGTATCCTCATCAAAGTCCAAGGACATTTCCAGCAGGCGGTCAAATTCCTGTTGGGTCTGCTCCAGTTGCTCCTGCAAATTGGGCTTTGTGCTTTCGCCGGTCTGGATGTTATGCAGGATGCCGTTGATCTGGGCAGCAACTTCATCGGTGAAGTTTGCCGCCAAACCCTGTACCGCTTTCAAAATGGCGCGGTGCAGTTCTTCTTCCGGGATGGACGGCGAGCTGCCGCAGAATTTCGTTCCGTACTCGATGCGATTTACGCACCGCCAGACGATTTGCTTTCTGCCGTGGATATTCCAAGTCATCCGCTTGTAAGGGCTGCCGCAGTCACCGCAGAACAGTCGCTCGGACAAGGCATACTTGCTGTTGTAGCGGCCCCGGCGGCGCTTGCGTTGATTGGCAGCTGACTTGCTGTTTCGGCGGGCAATCTCAGCTTGCACCTCTCGGAACATCTGTTTGCTGACAATGCCCTCGTGGTAATTTTCAATGTAATATTGTGGGAGTTGCCCGGTGTTTTTCTTATGTACACCTGTCAGCACATCCTCGGTAAAGGTCTTTTGTAGTAATACGTCACCACAGTATTTTTCATTTTGCAGAATGCGCTGGATGCTTTGCGCTGACCATGCGGTGTTGCCGCGGGCTGTGAGTGCGCCCGCCGTTTCCAGCTTTGCCTTGATACTTTGCAGACTGTCCCCTTGCAGGTAGCTGTTGAAAATCAGCCGAATGATTTCAGCCTGCTCTGGGATGATCTCCGGCTTGCCGTCCGCCTCTTTTCGATAGCCGATGATTCTGCCGTAAGGGAAGGCGAATTTACCGTGCTTATATCCCATGCGCTTGCCGCGGGCAACATTTTGAGAGATAGACTCGCTCTCTGCCTGTGCAAATGCGCTCAGTACGGTAAGGATCATCTCAGAGTTCATGGTGGCGGTGTTGATGTTCTCTTTTTCAAATACCACCGCGATTCCCATGCCTCCTTGTAACCAACCTTGGCTCCCTCGTATCTACCCTTTTCCATATCCTGCAGATATCTTTGGTAGAAGTTATTCGCGGCAAGCCATCCTATGGCTTCAGTTACACCTGCAGCCGTTGCAGTATTGATGGCATTACCAATGACAGGAATCCAGCCAACAAGGAATTGAGAAACGGTTCTTCCGGTAACTGTTGCTGCTGCCGATGCCAGAATGCTCTTGGCCGCAGATTCAGTAATATTCAGATTAAACACGCCACCGAGGCTGACAATCATCGCGATTTGTATACAGTCTACAAGGTTCCTATTCCTGCAACCGTTATGTGGGTTGATAATCCTATTTGCAATGATTTTGTTTGTGAGTGGTGTACCAGAAAGCAGGAACTGGCAATGGGTGTAATTTCAAAATCTGAATAATATGAATGGATGATTTAGTGATTGCCGTCCTCGGACATGAACGGCAGACGTGAACCGCCTAATCAGCGGCGAAAAAAGGCGAATAAACGCCAAATAGACGCAGAGCAGCCCCCTGCTAATATCAAAATGGATGTTGGCAAGGGGCTGCTCTTTATTCATTTTCCAAGTGTCGTTCCGGGTGATTGTCCGCTTGTCTGACAGATAATCACTCTATGCGGTCATCGAAACGTGATTCATTTTCTTATAAAGTCAGCAAAAATGATTATTGAAGATATGGATTATTACGCCTTTTTCCCAAGGCTCTATTGTACCTGTCAAGTCGGCAGCTTCCAGCCACGACAAGTCGGCACTATCCGTTATGATGGTCGGCTTTGTCTTTTGAATATGACCATTGGTGTCGGCAACACCTTGATTTTCTATAAAAAGACGGCAATATTTTCCTGCACTATCTACGCCTTCGAGTATATACCGTGCAGATAACTGCAATGGATCATTTTTGAGTTGACGCTGTGTGTCCACGCCACCCGGCAGAATTTTTCCTTTGAAACCAGAGCCCTCCGCGTCACCGTTGAAAAGTAACATACGGGCGGTTCCTGTATTGCCTTTGACCTCAATGCAATCGCCAATTTCCACATGGATTGTAAGAACTTCTTCCATAAGATCACCCGGAAATTTTGATTGTGCCATTTTCCCGCACAACATAACTCATGGTCACAAAATCAACTTCCAATTCAGCTTTGGACTGTCCTTCCCAGATAAAAACCATCTTCTCGCCATGAGCGCAAACGGAGATTTTTGCGTTTACTGTGAATGCTGTACTTGCCTTACGGAAGCGCAACAGCTCAATCTGCTTTTGAACAACGTTTTTTGTGAGCGCATTCTGCACATCTTCAACGGTAAGGTTAGTACGGTTGATTTCTTTGTGTCCGCCTTCTCCTGCTCTTGCCACCGCCTCGTGGTCATTTTGCCCGGCAAACAGGTCAAGATACCATACTTGCGGCTTTCCTGGCATGAAAAGCTGAATTGCGCGTGCAACGAGCATTTTCTTATCATCTTCGCCCAAGGCACTGTAATAGGTGGCATTGACTTGATAATACACATTCTTCTGTCCGTGCAGGTTCTTTACAAATCCGCCGCGTGCGACAATCAAGTCGATAAGCCCGGAAATCCGTTCTTCCGGTAAAAGGCCGCGCAAATCCAGCAGCGGGATACCATCATGGCAGCCCAGCATATTGACAGTATGGATGTCCTTGTCAATCAGTTCATTGGCCCAATTTGCAAGTGTCGTACCGTCTTTTTGCTCGATAGCGTCAATCAGAAGGCCCGGCAGGAAGAAGTCATAGGTCAGATAACCAAAACCGGCCACCTTTTCATAAGTCTTTTCTTCATAACTTGCATGGATTTCCGGCAACAGAGTTAAGCCATACGGTTCGGCCAGTTTTCTGACCTGCTCCAAGGTATCCCACGTTTCGGGTTCATTCATGAAGTTATGACTGCCGGGCGCTTTCGGCGCATAAGCAAATGCGTCCAGACGAATGATTGCAGCACCGTAACCGGCCAGCTTCTTTAGGGTATCCTTGTAAAAATCCCACACCAAGGGGGATTTCAGGTTCAAATCCATCTGGCCCAGGTACTTGCGGCGGGTATCCAGATACGCGCAAAGTTCCGGCTTTTTGTCTGCCCAGCGGCCCAAATCCATGTCGGCAGGAGCAACACCTTCCTGTAGCTGTTTATTTATGATTTCTGCCAGCTTTTCCGCTGAGGCATACTGCAAATGGAACTGCCTCAGCAAGTCCTGCGCGTCTACGGAGTCGTAGAACACTTTCTGATAGAATGTATTCCAGTACGGAACCTTGGAGCCATCCGGCATACGCACCATCAAAATCGGCAAGCCGGGTTTGCGGAAAAACATCTTATCCAGATATTTTTTGTCTGGCTGAATATACCCCTCTGCGGTCATTTCCCCGCAGCCGTCCCAGAATTTGTTCCAATTGATGAAGAAATCTTTGTATTCGGACTCCTGCCCTTTCTCCAGCAAATCCTGAAACTGCGGAGAGAGAACAGATGCGTGGTTCAGAATAAAATCCAGCTTTAAATCAAGTCCAAGGGTTTTGAGCTTTTCTAAATCCTCGGCAGTGGCAAACAATTCATTGATATTATAGTCAATAACTGAAAAGCCTCTGTCCAGATCCGTATTATAAATACTGGGCAGAACATAAATGCTGCCAAAGGTATTCCGCAGTTCTTCGGATTCCAGTAAAGCAGCAATGTTTTTCAACGTTCCACCTATACTGTCGGGATAAAGGTTCAGCATAGGCGCCAGTGTATTTCCGTTTTTCATTGTTTGCCTCCGAATTTGTCCAGATAATCCGCCTGACTCAGAATTTTCCCATCCATAAGCTGAATAATGTCTGCGTGTTTTGCATTCTCGTTCAGCATAATCTGTTCCAGTTCCAGAACCAGTGCAATCAAAGGAGTGTCGGTATTTGCATTGCGGGCGCGGCGCTTACGGCGCTCTAAGGTATCCTCCGGCGAACTGTACAGAAAGAGATTCAGGTCAATTCCCTGCAGGGTGGGATTCCCCGCGTGAGTCCACTCTAAAAGCAAAACTTTTTTGTCTGCAAAATTGCCTGTATCGTAATGGAAATCTGCTTCTTCATTGCCGAGTTTACGTAAAGGAATCTGTGTTTTTCCATCGTGGAAAGCGTCAATCAGAGCCTGCACATCGGCATAGTCCTGTTCTGAGGCTGATCCCAGATATCCAGCAAGAGCCTTACGGCCGTGGCTCAGATAACTTCTGTGCCACGGATACAATTTACTGTATTTGGGGTCGGCGTCTACCATCTGTTTCTGTAAGGTGTTCAGTTCTTTCCACGCGTTATCGTCGTAGACACCGTCTGCCAACATTCCTTTGATTCCTGCCTGGCGCAAAATCCGCAGACGCTCTGCGTCATTCTGAACGGGGATGCGCCACGGATACTCATCACCGCCAATCAGGGCGCACCCAATGCTGAGGTCTTCCAAATATTGGTGGATAAGCTTTGCCGTTGTAGATTTGCCAACGCCGGAGCCGCCGCTGATGGCAATAACCACTTTAGATTTTGTGCAATTCCGCAGTTGGTCTAATAAGGCGGAAAACAGTTTGGCCGCCTTGCTTTCGATAGAATCTGCACTTGGATGATTGGCTGCCCATTCGGTTCCCGTGGGGTAATTCTCCCAACTATTCTTTTTATCTGTCACGATATTCACTCTTCTTTTGTATCTACATTCAAATTTTTCCTGTATTCGTTTGGAGTAACGCCGGTGTACTTCTTGAACATTGTTGAGAAGTAAGTAAAGCTGTCAAAGCCAACCTGCATAGCAACTTCTCCAATTCTGACATTCGGTGTCAAAAGTAATTCTTTCGCTTTTTGAATCCGGTACTCAGAAATGGAATCTTTCAGGCTTTTCCCGGTTTCCCGCTTATAGACTTTACCCAGATATTCCGGGCTGACATAAAACTCTTCGGCAATACTGTTTCGGTCTATGTTTTCTGAATAATGGTCCCGGATATACCGATGAACCTTTTGGGAAATCGTCTGTTGCTTTGCAGTCTGTTCCAAGCTGGAAAAAGCCGTTGAAATCAGATAGTTAGCCCAGCGGATAAAGTCCATCATCCTGCACCAGTGCCGAGTGCATGGCCGTGTAGATAGTCTTTTTGGCATAATATCTGTCACTTTCACTGTCACTGCGAATCAATTCCAGAGAAGTTTCTTCACTCAAAGTCAGATTTTTCAGTATGTTATCGGCACGCTCTATACGATTTTCCAAATTGACGCTGTAAATGGACAGCATATTGTCGGCAGCAGTTTCCATTTCTGCTGTAGCGGTATCACGCATATTCGCGACCAAAACCACAAAAAGAACCGTCAGCAGAATCAGCTGCGCAAAAAGCATGATGGAAAGATTTCGAATAAAAGAGCCTTTTTTCATTGGCATACGCCTCCGTTCGTTCATCTTATATCCTACTTACTTTCCATCAAAAAATCAATATTGATTCAATTTTACACCGTTATTTCTTCCAGCTTTTGAATGAATGCGGTGAGTTCTTTTGCCATCTTCTGCTGCGTCACTTCACTGGGGTGCCCGCAGGCACCGACAGGGTCTGCCGGACTCATGCGGCAGTACTTGAAGCAATAGACATTCTTGTCGTTTGTTTCAGCCTTATAGGCGTTCACAGCGTTTACCATCGTGTCGTAGAAGTAATAATCCATACTTCCCATGGCACAGATGATTTTGGTCTTAGCGCCGTTGCACTTGCGCACAGTTTTCAGAAAATGAATGTAATCTTTCCCATACTGCTCTTCAATCTTGTTCGGTTCGTCTGAAAAAGAAGCTGCTGTAGAATCATTTGTTCCAAGATTGATAACAACATAGTCAACCGAGTGCATTGTAAAATCCCACTTGTCTGCATCCAGTTCTGACATCTGCTGCGAGGGTCGATCCGTGTATTCGTAAAGCATATTCATGGCAACAGGCATCGGGATTTCTTTGCGAGGAGCAAGGCAGATACCGGAAATACACATCATCTGCCAGTCCATACCGAGGTTCCTGGCTGCTGTAGGGCCGTGCGCCATCCATACATTTTCTTCCTGTGGATAATAAAAACGGTCCTTTTCCTCCGTTCCCAGTCCAAATCCGCAGGTAATAGAATCGCCGATAAACTCAATACGCTTTTTGTCCTGCGTTTTAGGTTGACTCAGAATACTTCCATCAGTGCAAAGGCCGCTCAGCGCAAGACCTGTTTTGATATTTTCAGTAAGCTTTACTACGCGAATCACGTGTTCAGCCTCATCACCGCAGGCATACAGCAGATGAGAAGTGGCCCTGTCATTTATCTCAAAGGTTCGTGCAGGCTCTTCACTTCCGTCCACGAATACTGAAACCCATGGCCATACCGTTCTATGCGGCACATTTGGATCACCAGGAGTTCCATCATATTCTTCACTGCTCTGCGCTTCCAGTTCTGCAAACAAAACAGTTCCCTTGAACTTCACAGTAAAACCGGAGCAGCTCCAATTATAATGAAGCTTGTTTTCGTGTATCCAAGTTCGTCCCTGCAGGCTGATTTTATCCTCAATTTCATGCCAGTTATAATGTGTCATCATACTTTTCTCTCCAGAAAGTGATAAAGGTCTTTTGTAGGCAGATAATGAACCGGTAATTCGTGGTTCACCAATTCACCAATCCAGTCCTGCGCATAGCGCATACCCAGCTCTTCCATGTTGAAGTGCCCGATGTTGAATATTGCCTTGTTTCTCCCAAGCGCAAGTGCGTCACGGACATAAGATACAACCGTCCATTCGATAATCTCGCCAGGAATGATTGCGTCCAGGCCCTGCTCCATGGCATTGATGAGATCTGTACCATATTCGGTGGTTTCTGTCTGAGCGCCAAAGCCCGGGAACAGATGACCGACAATGGCAACTTTGCGAATCTTATCCGTTGGATTACCGACAATCCGCAGACCATTCATGTCGAGCTTTTCTTCCAGGTACCGACCCAGTTCTTCAACGGTCGTTTCCGGCAGCTCAAAGAGGTAACCCATAGGCACTCTGATATTGCTTTTCTCGCTGGTAACATAGTACTTTTCCCAGCCAAGATATTTCATTACGCCTGTAAAGATGGAATCAGGGTTATGTGCGTGCATATGATCGTGGTCGCGCCATACTGTAATGCCGTACTTTTCCAACAAGGCCTTCTTTTCCTCATACACGGAGTTTGTCCCGCCTGCACGCCAATCCGGATAATCCTCTGTCGAATAGAAAATCGGTTCATGGACGACAAGCAAATTACAGCCAAGTTCCGCCGTGCGGCGAATCACATCTACAGTTGGCACCAGTGCCGTGGCAATGCCTTTGCATTCGGCATCAGGATTGCCAATTTTATAGCCATCACACCCGGCATAGTCTACCGGAAACTGCGGGTGATATTCCAGAATTTTCTGTATCACATCACTGTTTTTCATCGTTTACAACCCCTTTCAGGCCATGAATTTCCAACCAGCCGATGCAGAGCTTTCCCCACTCCGCAATGTGCGGAACCTCCGCAGCCAAATCGTTTTCTCCATCGGCCATACCTAAGCCATGGACACCACCCTCAAAAATATGCAGCTCATACGGGACTCCGGCATCCTGCAGTGCTTTCGCAAGGCACAGGCCATGGCGGCCATCATCACTCAGCGTTTGCCAGATGAAGAACGGCGGGCAATTTGGGGTTACATTTTTCTCAGGTGCAAGATAAAAGCGGTCTTTCGGTGTATCACCAAACAAGTCGTTTTCTGGAGATTCCATCATAAAAGGCTGCGGAAAAGAGACCTCAGACATTGCTCCATAACAGACAACACAGGCATCAGGCCGGGAAGAATACTGCTCGACCGTATCTTTGGAAGAAGCATTACCGTTATCATAATGAGTTGCACAGTTACCGCAAATCATGCCGCCGGCAGAAAAGCCCAGCACGACAATTTTATCGCCAATCCTGAAATCTTCTTTGTTAGCCCGCAACAGACGAATAGCCCGCTGCATATCAGCCATAGAAGCATAGCGGTCATATGGGAGAAGCCGGTAAGAAAGAATCGCGGTGTTATACCCTGCCTGATGGAAATACCATGCGGCATTCGGTCCCTCACAGCCGGTGCGCCAGGAGAATCCGCCGCCGTGAGCAACCAGGATCGTCGGGGAATTCGGATTCCCCGGAACAAAAACGAGATACGGTTCGCCCTGAAGCGCTGTACCTTCTCTCCAACCGGGCGTCTTATCCCAAAGCGGAGTCTTTTTAAAGCCCTGCATACCGTCATTCCAGAGTTTCAGGTTCCCCTCTACGTCCAACGTTCCATCCGGCAGCCTGTGCTTTGAAACATTTCGGATAAAGGCATGGTTCGCCACTTTATCCTGTAGCAGTGCCACATTCTCAGCGTAGTTACTCATTGCTTGTTTTCTCCCAACATCCACTGAACAGCCGGTTCAATATTGCTGTTCCAGAAGTTAAAATCATGCACACCGGCGCTCTCTTTATAAGTGAAATCAACCTGTTCGGCCTGAAGGAACCGGCGGAAAATCTGATTTTCCTTATACAGGAAATCCTCTGTGCCAATGGCCAGATACAAGCCCGGAATTCTATGTCCTTCAGCTTTCAGTTTTTTGACGAGGGTTTCCGGGTTATTATCACTGTCTGCGACCTTCTCCGGCTCCCCGAACATTAAGCGGTAATATTCGTAGTTCGCCACAAAGTCAGAAAATCCGGGCTTCATCTTCTCAACGTTGTGAACAATCAAAGCACCGGACAGAGAAAAAGCCTTTTCAAAGGTATCCGGGAACGCAAGTGCCGTATGGACGGCGCCGAAGCCGCCCATCGATAAGCCACCGATAAAAGTATCTTCCCGTTTGGCAGGCAGATGAAATGTTTTTTGTACATATTCAACCAGCTCTTTGCCGACATAGGTGGCATACTTGCGGCCGGTCGCTTCTCCATCCAGATAGAAGCTGTTCTCCCCTGCCGGAAGAATCACGGCAAGGTTGTATTTGGAAGAAATGTCTGCCGCATTTGAATAAAGCGCCCAATCCAGATTTCCGCCATTATACCCGTGGAGAAGGACGAGCGTCTTTGTCGGGCGGTCATAGTGGTAGTTTCCCTGCGTCATCTCTGCCGGAACATCGTTGGGGATAAATACCTTGATATTGACCGGCCGGAAAAGGAACTTAGAGTAAAAATCCACAGAAAACAGTGCCATGTTTCTGACTCCTCTCGTATGTTGTTATCGAACTCGATTTGCAGTGTACACAACCATTGCGTCTTGTACACAGCGGATATGCCCCGGCATTGCGGGAATATAGTCATAGATTTCAAATGCGTCCGGGTCTTGCAAAATTGCTTGCGTACACTGCTGCATGGCTGTTATGTACCCGGCTGGTAGCATAAGCCGCCCATGGCTGGGGCATAACCATTGCGCAGTGTTCAGAATGTCTTGATGTGTCTGCAAGGAGTGCTCCATTGCTTTCACGGTCAGTAAATCCGGGTGCTCACCGCCTGGAAATCCATCAATAACCAGCGTTGGCGTGGAAAGAATGGCGTCCCCCGAGAACAAAATTCCTATTTTATCGTCTAATACCATACAGTTTCCTGCACTGTGGCCGGGTGTATGAATCACGGTTTCCGTTCGGCCGCCCAAATCCAACGTGCAGCCGTCTGAAACAGTACAGACCTTGCTTTCTGCAAGGGAAACCAAATCTTCTTTTCTATAGGGCAACGCCTGGGGAAGCAAACGCGAATCCGGGGCCATAGGAGCATTCTTCCAGTAGGATACATCGTACTCGTGCATATACACGATATCAAACTGCGCATTGCCACCGGTATGATCGCCATGCCAATGGGTATTGAACACGGTCACAGGCAAATCCGTTAGCTGCCTGATTACAGCTTGCAAATTTCCGATACCGTATCCTGTATCAATCAACAAGGCGGACGATTCACCGCAAATCAAGTGCATCCAGACAGAGCCGCCGGAATCACCGTCATCAAAGTACAAATGTATGATGTTGGAATCAATACGGTTACGAAATCCCTTTACATACGGATCTCCCACAAAGGAAATGCCGTCTTCTTTCCGAATGGCAGCAGCAAATGCGTCTTGCTGCTGCATGAGTTCTGTCCAGCGCATATGTTTCAGCCTTTCACTGCACCGACAACAACACCGCGAACCAGATATTTCTGGACGAACGGATAGCCCGCTCCAGCCGCCTGTTACTGCCTTGATTCTTCGCCGCTTTCTCTGTACTGCTGCGGAGTAACGCCGATTTGCTTTTTAAATGTACGGATAAAATAAGACGCATCGGTAATTCCAACCCGCTCGCTGATATCCAGAATCGATAAATTTGTATTCAATAACAGCTGTTTGGCCAGCGCCAGGCGCTTTTGCAAAATATACTCTCCCAAGGTCACTCCCATCTGCTTACGAAACAGTTTGGTCAGATAATCCGGATTGAGATATACGATCTTTGCCAGTTCCTCCCGCTGTATTTTAAGGGATATGTTATCCGCAATATACTTTTTTACTACTGCAATAGCATTTTCGCTGCCACTTTCTTCCGGTCTCAAGATTTCCGCCAAACGCTCTCCTTCCCGCTGCCGCCTTACCCGCTCCACTGCTTTTGCAAGAATAGTCTCCAGTTCGGGAATAGGAACCGGTTTTAAAAGATAGTCAAGCGCCCCCAGCTTTACCGCTTCCTGTGCGTAGGAAAAATCCGCATGACAGGTATAAAAGGCGCTCACAATATTTGGATGATTCTCCTTTTGCCAACGAATCAGCTCTGTTCCGGTTCCGTCTGGCATTTCAATGTCCGTCAGCAGAATATCCACTGGAGCCTGTTGTAGAACTGAGATTGCCCCCTGCTTGCTGTAGGCTTTCATCACTTTTGTGATTCCCACCCCCTTCCAATCCACACCTGTTTCAAATCCAACCAATGCCAGCTTTTCGTCGTCTACAAGCAGGATGGTGATTTCTTCCATACCACATTGCCCTCCTTATCATTCCTGCAAAATCAGAGGTAGCCGTACTTCCGTAACGGCTCCATGGTCGTTATAAATGGTTATGGATGCTTTTTCTCCATAGATAATACGCAAACGCTCTTGTACATTTCTGATTCCAACATGCTCTTCCCCATCTTTCTCCTCGGACGTTCCCTTTTGAACGGCCTGTATTACTGCCGCACTGTATCCCGGGCCATCATCTCTTATGGTCAACACCGCCGCTCGAAGCTCCTCCGACTTACGGACTGATACCCAAAGATTCCCGCACTCTTCTCTGCGCACTGCATATTTTACGCTGTTTTCAACAAAGCTTTGCACTACAAACGGTGGAACCAGTAATTTTCTCAGGGAACCATCCACATCCACCATTGACGAGTTAAAATCTCCAAACCGAATCTTTTGGATTTCCAGATATTCTTCCACATGTCTTAGTTCTTCTTCCAATGTCACCAATTTTTTCACATTATGAAACATATAACGGGAATAATGAGCCAGATGCATAGCAACCTGCTGAATTTTGGCACAATCTTTAACCTGTGCCAGAGAATAGATGATATTCAGAGCATTGAGATAGAAATGTGGTGTTACCTGTAACTGAAGATATTGCATCTGCGCTTTGTTTACCTGTATCTGATGTTCATAATTTTCTATTTTCAAATTTTTGATTTCCTGGGACATCTGATTGAATGTACTACCCATCACCTGATATTCCTGAATGGGGGATTCCTCCTGAATTCTAGCCTGAAAATCGCCCGTTCTCAAACGTCGCATTTCCTGTACAATACTGTCGATTGGCCGCAGAATAAACCGACTGCCAAAAACAATAATCAATAGAAAGCCGATGCCTGTAATCAAAACAAAAACAACCAGAATCGCCTCCATAACAAACCGTCCCTGCGCGGCAATCAATTCTTTATTAGTAAGCGTACCAATACGAAAGCTATTTCGCAGAGCACCTGTGGATGTTATAAGATATTCTTTTTCTCCAATACAGGCAAATGTGCCGTTGCGCATCGGAAGATCCGCCTTTATATCTGGCATCGTACAGTCCAAAAGATTTCCCTGGAAATCTGCAAGGAACAAATCCACACCCTGCGGGTCTCTTAGCGACTCCAGTTGAGAAAAAATGGTATCCACCGCAATGCTTGTCGCCAGATAACTGTTTCTGATTTTGTAATAATGAACGATATAGGTTTGATCATTCACCTGATAAAATGCATAGTTCCCTTTGGGCAGCGCAATTCTTTTCCCCATATCTTCCAATTTCAAGAAAATCTGTTCCTCCAGGAGTGATTGTGTTCGATAATCATCGATAGTACCTGAGTGGATGCGGACATTCTTCCCATTTCCCTGGTAGCTGTATACAATATCACAAATGTTCGGATTAAAGCCAATAATCCGATTCATGGTATCATTAACATTCTGCAATGCAATTCGATATGGCATTTCTGTTTCGTCGCTTTCGATACACGCGATATCCTGCGACTTATCCAATAAAAGATATAAATATTGTTCCACACTTTCAGCCGACTGGTCCACACCATTTACATAGATCGATAATGTATCCTGCAATCCCGATACCGTTTGCTCTGTTTGCATTTTTTGAACGCGCTGGCGCACAAATAAAAACGACAACATCATAACAATGAACAAAAAGCTCCAGAACAATTTCATCCAATGCGAAAGGCGATAGTTCTTTCTATTTCCCATGGTCGTTTTCTCCTTGTTAAGCCCATTCTCCGCATATACACATCGGCAAAACAGAAGGTCTTACCGTCATAGTGAACTAACACCGTGACAGTAAGACCCAATGAACCTGTCGCCCGCCACATTCCTCAGATGCAGAGTACTCAATGGATTAATTTACGGAGCCTCTCCAGCATTTCAAAATATTGCTGTCTGCTGAGCCCCGCAAGTCTGCAGCGCAAAGGCATATATTCATAATGTGCTTGTAAAATTTGTTTTTCATTTTCATTATCCAATATCTGTTCCTGTTTGTCAATGCACACCCCATAGGCCTCCAGAATTTCTATTGCTCCCGGAAGTGACAATACATCGCCCAACGGAGTAAACAGGTCGATCTGCTGTAAATTTGTATGAACTCCTTGCACATCCACCTCAGTTTTCATAACTATTTTTTGTGAGGATTGGCCGATTTCCAATTGGTAGGTTCCGGATTCCACAAACCACACATTCATATCTTCCCGGAAAAAAGCAAATGCTCGGCTATTCAACGCAAATCGAACCCTCTTTGTTTCACCCGGTTCCAGATAAACTTTCTCAAACCCCTTCAGCTCGTGAATCGGCCGATGTACCAAAGTGGATTCAGGCGGTGCAACATACAGCTGGACCAGTTCCTTTCCGGCACAATCCCCGGTATTTGTCACATCCACGCTGACTTCCAACGATTCTCCTTCCCGAAAAGTTTTTCTCTGCGCTCTGAAATTGCTGTAACCAAAAGTTGTGTAGGACAATCCATGCCCAAAGGGAAACAGAACTTCCATCTGTTTGGTATCGTAATATCGATAGCCCACAAAAACACCTTCTGTATAGTGAACCTTGTTGCCTTCTCCAAAATAGTTCAAGTAACAGGGCGTATCTTCCAGGCGTACAGGAAAAGTCTCTGCAAGATGGCCGCTGGGATTGACCTTTCCTGTAAGGATATCTGCCAGCGCACTTCCCACAGCTTCACCACCCAAATATGCCTCCAACACAGCTTTTACCTGCTGTATCCACGGCATTTCCACGGGGGCCCCATTTTGCAATACCACAACCACATCATGACCCGCCTGTGCAAGCATCTGAATCAGCTCGTTTTGTTCTTCCGGCAATCTCATATGGGTGCGATCATACCCCTCCGATTCAAAGCTTTCCGGCAGGCCAGCAAACACCACCACTATATCCGTATTCTCGGCCATACAAAGAGCTTCTTCTCTTTCTGCAATGATTCCTCCACCTTTAACCGAAAAGCCTTTGCTATAGGATATATTTTCCTGAAATCCGACAGCCTTGCACAGATACTCCCAAGGCGAGTCCACCGTGGTCGTATTAATATGCGAGCTGCCTCCTCCTTGATAGCGGGGAGTCATCGCAAATTCCCCCACCACCAGGATTTTTCTGCCCGGTTTCAGCGGAAGCACACCCTCATTTTTCAACAACACTGCAGATTCTTCTGCAGCTTTTTTTGCTAATTCATGATCCTTTTTATAATCAAACAGTGTCTGGGGGAATTTGCTCTGCTTTGCCTTAAAAAAGATCTTTAACAGTCGTTCCACAGCCTGATCCAATATTGCTTCAGAAAGTGTTCCATTTTGGACGGCTTGTACAATCTCTTCGTCTGTTCCATTACCCAAGGGGGGCATTTCAAGTTCCATACCGGCAATCAAATCTGGAACTCGGTCATTGGTTGCCCCCCAATCGCTTACCACAAATCCGTCAAATCCCCACTCTTCTCTGAGGATCCCCGTCAAGTACTTGCGGTTTTCCGCTGCATAAGTACCATGGATCCGGTTATACGCACACATAATCGTCCATGGTTTTCCCTCACGCACGGCTCCTTCAAAAGCGGCAAGATAAATCTCTCTTGCAGTCCTCTGATCCATTTCCGAACTGATACTGAATCGCCGAGTTTCCTGGTTATTTGCAAAAAAATGCTTAAGACACGCACCAATTCCCTGGGACTGCAGACCCTGAATATATTCTACAGCCATATGGGAAGCAACTAATGGATCTTCCGAAAAATATTCGAAGTTTCTGCCACAAAGAGGAGAGCGTTTGATATTAATGCCAGGCCCCAGCAAAATATCAACATCCTCTGCCTGGCATTCTTTACCCAGAGCAACGCCAACCTCTTTCAGCAAGTTTTTATCAAAAGATGACGCCAAGGCGCATCCGGCAGGGAAGCATACTGCACGGATACTTTCCATCATCCCCAAATTATCTGTTCCTTCCACTTGTTTGCGCAGCCCGTGCGGACCATCGCTAACACGAACAGACGGAACCTGAAGGCGTTCCACCCCTTTGCTTTCCCAACCATTGCTTCCGGAGCAGAGACTGGCCTTTTCTTCCAGCGTCATCTGATCTATGATCTGCCGTATTTTCACATTTTCCTCCTTGTTCACATCAGCCTTTCACTGCGCCCAGCGTCATGCCTTTTACAAAATATTTTTGGAAGAAGGGGAATACACAAACCAGCGGAAGCGCCCCCGCCACTGCCACCGCCATACGAACTGCAATGGAAGGCATGGAGCTCATATCTAGGCCGTGAGCCGTTCCCATCTGCTCCAACTGTTGGGCATTGATCAGCATATTATTCAAAAAGACCTGGACCGTATTCAGATTCTTATCTGTAATATAATACAGACCATTGGTCCAATCATTCCAGTATGCCAAACCAGACATCAAACCAATGGTTGCCATGATTGGCAGGCTGATTGGCAATACAATGCGGAACAATGTAGTAAATTCATTTGCGCCGTCTACTCGTGCGCTCTCTAACAGCTCTTTGGGCACATTGGTTTCAAAGTATGTGCGCATGATCATCACATTGAAACCATTTGCCACCAGATTGGGCAACAGATACGCCCAAATCGTGTTTTTAATTCCAAACATCTGCGTCCACATCATATAGCTGGGGACCAGACCTCCTGAAAACAACATGGTGAAGAATACTATGAAATTCAATATTCTCCGTCCCGGCAGATTCCGGATCGACAACGTATATGCAAGGAGCGTGTTCACACATAACGCCATGATTGTTCCCACAATGGTGACAAAAATCGACATGCCGTATGCCTTATAGATTGTGGCGCTGTAAAACAAATATTTGTAGGCATCAATGCTCCAACCAGTTGGAAAAAAAGAATATCCGTTGGTTACCAGACTTTCCTCTGAGGAAAGAGATACAATCACCAGCAAAATAAGCGGCAGGATGCAAATCACACTGATCACAACCATAACAAAATGCATGAAGAAGTCATGTCTTTTTTCTTTTGCAGCCATAAATATCCCTCCTTTTATCAGAACAATGCATTTTCACGGCTTACCTTTTTCACCAGCATATTGCTGAAAAGGACCAGAATGAAACCAACCATCGACTGATAAAAACCTGCGGCAGCGGACATGCCTATATTATTGTTTTTGGTCAGGCCATAGAAAACATATGTATCAATCGTCTGAGTAACCTGAAACAAACTGCCAGACTGCATTGGCACCTGGTAGAACAGGCCAAAATCCGAATAAAAGATCTTCCCCACCGCCAGAATAAACAGTGTGATAATCGTAGGCTTTAAGCCGGGCAGAGTGATCTTAACAAACTGCTGAAAACGACTTGCACCATCCAGTGAGGCCGCCTCATAGAAACTGGGATCGATTCCAGAAAGACTGGCCAGATAAATCACACTGCTATATCCCACAGATTTCCATAATTGGACAAAGGTAAGAATAAACGGCCAATACTTTGGTTCTCGATAAAATTGAATTGGATCCAAACCCATCGGTTCCAGAATCGCTTTATTGATAAAGCCTGTATCTCCCGCCAAAAAAGCATTGGCCAAAAAGGCCACAACGATAATCGATATAATGTATGGGAACAGAATAATCGTTTGATATATTTTTTTTGAAGTTTTCCCCTTGATTTCATTCAAGCAATTTGCCACCAAAATCGCGCAAATATTTCCCAGTAAGATAAACACAACATTATACAGAATGGTGTTTCGGGTAATCATCCACGCATCACTGGTGTTGAACAGAAACTGAAAATTTTCCAACCCACACTTGGGACTTCCGTAAATTCCTTTTCGTACATCATATCGTTCAAACGCCAAGATCAATCCTGTCATGGGGATGTAATTGTTGATAAACAAATAGATCAATCCCGGCAATGCCATTACATAAAATGGCCAGTATCTCAGCACCTTTTTCAGTTTTCCGCTCTTTGTTATCTGAACCATAATGCTCCTCCTATCAAAACGGACGCCGCACTTAATCAGTCCGGCGTCCGCTGACTATGTTTCAGTTGCCTGTATTCTATTTACAAACAATCTGAACCTATTCACCTTTTATTTTTGTGCAAGGAATTCATCATACTGAGCCTGCTTGGCGGCAATGATATCGTCAAGACCAGCTTTTTTCAGAGCTTCGTTCAATTCGCTGATCGCCTGGTCCACATCCTGCTGGCCATTCTCTTCCACATTCACACAGTACTGCTTGATGATGTTGGTGCAAGCGGTAACCTGATTGGAAACAACCGATGTGTCGAAGGTGAATCCAAATGCAGGAGATTCTTTTGCGCTGTTATTGTACGCATTCATTTGCTCACCATAATTTTCGATGGCATCGGTTACCCATTCACCGGCCAGCCAGCCATTGGGCATAACCCAGTCAATGTTGGGATAATAGCTATTGTTCATGGCATCCCGGCCTTCCAGAAAATCATACTTGCCGTTTTCGGTCACCTGATAATTCACATCCTGAATACCATTGCAAATCAAATCTTCCACCTGCTCGTTGGTATACAGCAGATTGAGCAGCTTCATGGCAGCGGCCGGTTTTTCCGAAGTAGACATGATGTGCCACTGGGTACCAGCAGCGATGGAGCTTGTTTTATAAGCTTCGCCCAAGGGAATAATATCCAGGTTCACACCAGTGCTGGGGATATACTCTTTCGCAATAAGTTCATGCTGCGAAAGCAGACATGCAAAAGTCATATCTGCGCTGACTAGGGTCCAGTAGTTTTCATTGAGCACTGCCGAATCCGGATTCAGATATCCCTTCTGACTAAAATCATGCAAAGTCGTGCACAAATCCTTGTATTCCTGAGTCTCAAACAGATTTACTACGGTGTTCTGATCGCCATCATACATAATGACGCCGAGATTGTCGCCCAGCGTGTCCCAATTGCCAAAGGTAGAAGACAACGCACCGCTGCTGCTACCCGTATAAAGAGGAGTCGACATGTTGGGATATGCCTCCACAACCTTAGCCAAGATGGGATCCAGATCTTCCAGAGTTCTTACTGTACTCATGTCCAAATTCAGCTGATCAGCCATATCCTTGTTGTAAATAATCAGCGGCGTCTTTGCAAATTCGTGCATGCTGGGTACGCCATACAGAGCGCCGCGATATTTGCAGGCGTCGATGTTATCACCCAGAACATCTTTGATCCCCTGCCCATATTCGTCCAGCAGTTCACTCATATCCAAAAACGCCCCGGAATTCATTGCATCGGTAACCACCGGAGTTACAATAAGGTCAATATCCTCACCGCCGGAAAGAAGCATTGCTTGCTGTGAAATGAACTGCCCGCCCTCTAGGCAATTTAACTTTACATGCACACCAATTTCTTTTTCTGTGATCTCATTGACAGCTTCTTCCACTTTCGCCACATCATCAAAATTGTTGAACGAGAAGTAAGTAACATTCACTGTCTCCACTGCACCAGAGTCCTGTGCCGCTTCTCCTCCGGATCCGCTTTGTACCGCCGTAGCATTTCCACCGCCGCATGCTGTCATTACAGATGCCAGCATAGTTGCAGCAATCGTCGCACTGAGCATTTTGCAAATTTTACTTTGAATCATATCGTTTCCTCCTGTCAATTTCACTCAAAAGTTTCACCAACTCTTGAATTCCTATGTATAAATTATACACAAACCAATCCAGCTACCCGTATAATAAAACCGGCCAAATAATAGTACAATCCAGACACATCTCCTCGCCAGAGGAGCCTTCCTGTATCCTGTGCCCGTTATTGTCCAGAGTGCGCAAGCAAAACAACAGCCCATCCATTTGCCGCTTCCGGCAAAGATGGGCTGTATTTTATTCTTTTTCATATATAGAAGCATAAATTTCACGCACAGGTGGCATGTCTCTTTTTCAATTCTCATGCATACACTAATACTATAATTTTTCTGCAACTTTGGCAAATCATTCAACATATTGAATTTCTCATCGTGTTCTCTGTTGTTTAAAGCTGCCTCTGCCCTCCAACAAAGTCGTTTAACAGGCAATCCGCTACACTATCTATGGAATTTTCTTTTCTGGCCCCCCTTCGCAAACATCATCACGAAAGGTCTTAAAGTCATGGCAAAAAATCGAGACGTCATCGCCATTTATTCCCGGAAATCCCGCTTCACCGGCAAGGGCGAAAGCATCGGCAATCAGGTGGACATGTGTCGGACATACATTCACACTGCTTTTGGCGAGACTTACGCCGCCGGGGCGGTCGTGTTCGAGGACGAGGGATTCTCCGGCGGGAATCTGAACCGGCCGGATTTTAAAAGAATGATGAAAGCCGCCCGGGAGCATCAGTTCCGGGCGGTGGTAGTCTACCGGCTGGACCGAATCAGCCGCAACATCAGCGACTTTTCCTCTCGGATTCAGGAGCTGGGGCGGCTGGAGATCGACTTTGTTTCCATCCGGGAAAGCTTCGACACCTCCAGCCCCATGGGCCGGGCCATGATGTACATCGCGTTAGTGTTCAGTCAGCTGGAACGGGAGACCATCGCCGAACGCATCCGGGACAATATGCATGAGCTGGCGAAAACCGGACGCTGGCTGGGTGGAACAACCCCTACCGGCTACACCTCGGAAGCGGTCAAAACCATCACCGTGGACGGCAAGAACAAGCGTGCCTGCCGGTTGAAGCTGATTCCCGAAGAAGCCACAATTGTTCGCACCATCTATCAGTTGTACCGCGAAACAAACTCCCTTACCATGACCGAAGCAGAGCTTCTGCAACGCAGAATCAAAACAAAAACAGGGCGCGACTTCACCCGGTTTTCCATCAAAAACATCCTTCAGAATCCCGTCTATCTCATTGCCGACCGGGATGCCTGCCAGTATTTTCTGGATAAACAGGCGGATCTGTTTTCCGGAGTGGAGGAATTTGACGGCATCCGAGGCATTCTAGCCTACAACCGCACCAATCAGGAGAAAGGTCGGGCCACAGTCTTTTTACCGGTCAGGGAGTGGATTGTAGCGGTAGGGCAGCACCCCGGCATCATTCCGGCCCATACCTGGATCACTGTTCAGGAGTCTCTGGAGCGCAACCGTTCCAAGTCCTACCGCAAGCCCCGCAGCAACGAAGCTCTGCTCACCGGCCTGCTCTGGTGCCGCTGCGGCAGCCGGATGTACCCAAAGCTCTCTCAGCGGGTCACGGCAGAGGGGAAACCTGTCTACGCCTATGTGTGCAGGAAAAAAGAACACAGCAAGCCTTATCCCAATCAGCAGTTGCTCCCTCGCCAATAAAAACTTTAAAATTGAAAGTATGTGCAAATGCTTTCTCTGCAACGGAGGTAATTGTACTAGGAATTTTTGAGGCTCTGCGGCGTGTGCTTGCTTGCATCCACATGGACGTGCATTCCGCAGCTGTCGTTTACGATACCGCCTGCGCGGCGTAAGGAACGGACAACCTCCTGCAGCTTTTCCATCTCGCCGTATTCGAGTTTCGGAGAGTTCAGTTCAACCTTGTAGGTTTCTCCGATAAGAACAGACCGCCTGCGGCATTCGGGATGGATACTGCTGTCCCGAACGATTTTCCACTCTTTACCGTCCAAATCTTTGACCCTGTAGGCATCGTAGCCACCGCCGGAATGCTCAGCGCGGGTGCCAAATAGGTCTGCCAGCGTTTGGGCTGCCGTGGCACGGTTTATCCCGGTCAGTTCAATTTCACAGCCAAAATACTGGTCACGGAAATCAAGGGGCAAGCGCCTCACCCCGCAGTTCTGCGTCCATCTTGGCAATGCGCCGCCCGATGGCCTCTACCACATGGACCGTCACGCCGTTGCCTGCCTGTTTGTAGGCTTGGTTATCGCTCTGGATGGCAAGCACCATGTCGATGCGGTCATCTGCCCAGCCCTGCAGGCGCAGACATTCACGCGGTGTCAGACGGCGGATGCGCTCCTCGTACAGAACACCGTGACGGTCTTTTGTGGTAAGTGTATGCATGGGTGCGCCAGGCTTACCGGTGCGTTCGGTGTTGCGGGCGAGGTCGGACTTGATGGGATTTTTGACCGGGCGAACTTCAACAGTGCCTTGTTGGCAGCCCGTTGTAAGTGTATGCGCAATCTCTTTACCAACCCGTCCGCGCCGACTGTTGACTGTGGCGTAGCTCAGGTCGA
>SKED01000395.1_pt1 | contig 50318 bp, 57 predicted proteins | sample 4826651 | NCBI WGS metagenome assembly SKED01 (sample SAMN11008818, study PRJNA524170) | human gut metagenome | biome: Human fecal sample; material: Feces; isolation source: fecal sample from pouch patient p19 | host: Homo sapiens | place: Israel: Tel-Aviv | collected 2016-06-28 | reverse complement strand
ACCTTGACATCCGCCACTCCCTCATAACGGCGGATCGCAAGCTCAATCTCCCGCGGAGAAATATTTTCTCCCGCACGGATGATCATCTCTTTGAGGCGTCCGGTAATATGAAGCTCACCCGTTTCGTCAAAGTAGCCGATATCTCCGGTTCTCAGCCATCCATCCTCTGTGAAAACTTTGGCATTGGCCTGCGGCAGATGATAATACCCCAGCATGACATTATAGCCCTGGACCTGAATCTCTCCGGCCTTCCCCGGTGCTGCTTCTTTCCCGGTTGCAAGATCCGCGATACGCGCCTTCACATGTTCAATCACATGTCCGGCCGATACCGCCTTGATTTCATTTGGATCATCCCAGTCTGCAATGGCAATACATGGTGATGTTTCTGTCTGTCCGTAGGACGGCTGCAGATGCATCTGCGGAAACCGTCTGCAGATTTCCAGAAAATCCTCCGGGGTACACGGTGAGCCTGCAATGATGCCGGATCTCAGATCTGGTGCCTGACGTCCCGCGTACTGCGGTTTGCGGATCAATGCGAGAAACATGCTCGGAACACCGTTTAAGATCGTACATTTGTACTGATCAATGGCGTCCCACACATGGGCTGTCCGAAAATACGGGATCAGGCACATTGCCATGCCGCCTGTGATACAGGCAATCACGCCGGCAGTGATGCCGAAGCAGTGAAACAGCGGAACGGTTATGCACATCTTATCCGCGACACTCCAGTGCATCGCCTCCACCATGGCACGGCTGTTGTTGAGCAGCTGCTCATGGCTCAGCAGGATTCCCTTTGGAAGGGATGTGGTGCCGGACGTAAAGATCATGCAGGCCGCGTCCTCCGGCTGCACCTGGCTTTTCAGTTCCTGTACACGGACCAGAACCTCCGGTGACTTTTCCCGGCGGCCGAAGCTGTCCGGGCTCATCCAGGTTCCTGCTTCCTTTTCATCCAGATGAAGGAAGCGCTTTACCTTCGGCGTATCCTTTCGGATGTCCGCGATCACATCGTCATAGACGATATCCTTGCATCCAGCGCCGCAGAACACATATTCCACATCGGAGTAATTCAGGATTCCCTTCAGTTCTTCATCCCGGTAACAGGTGTTGATCAGGACCGGAACCGCTCCGATCTTCACCAGCGCAAGAAAAGTAAATACCCAGTTCGGACTGTTGACACTCCAGATTCCCACATGGGTTCCCCGGGTGACTCCCATATCCTCCAGTCTGCCTGCCATAAGATCGGAAGTCTCATCCAGCTGCGCAAAGCTGCAGCTCCAGCCAAACATTTCCATGGCGGTATGATCTCCGATCACGGCTGTCTGTTCCCTCAGATACTGCCCGATTGTTTTTTTCGTCAATTCCATGTTCTCTCCAACTTGTATACAAGTTATTGCCGCGTATAGGGCTGCGTGGCTTCTGCGCCTGCGCAGCCCTGCTTCCTTACTGTAATGCTAAGGAACACGCCTTATGCTTTTTTCGGATCTTCCCAGATATAAAGAGTTCCGTTTGCTTTCAGTGCATCAATCTGCTCATCATTATAACCGATTTCCTTCAGAACATCAACACCCTGCTCACCGATAAACGGTCCACGTCTGTAATCCGGAACACCCATATTTTCAAACTTGACAGGGGTACGAACCAGTCTTCTGGTATTGCCATTGGAATAGGTCATATCGTAGAAGCAGTTATTGGCTTCTGCCTGCTTATCGTTACGGATCTCGATCCAGTTCTGGCACAGCGCGAACGGAATATCTGCTGCAGTCAGGATTTCTTTCCACTCTGCTGCGGTCTTCTTTTCGAAAGCTTCCATAACAATATCATAAACTTCCGTAGTCAGACCCTTTTCCTGACAGGTCAGGATCGGGAAGTAATTCTCATTCTCTACCAGATCCTCACGGCCAACTGCTGCAATGAATTTCTTGTAGTAGGTGTTGTAATCCGGCATACAGGTCTGGATATAACGGTCATCTGCGGTATGCCATGCGGAGTTGAACGGGTTAGCACCATTGCGGATATTGATCGGATACTGCTGCGCAATACCTTCATAGTTGGATGCCTGAACCATCATGCCCATGTTGTATACAGCACTCTCAAACAGGGAGGTCTCAACCTTCTCACCGACACCCTTGGTCTTAGCCTGATATAATGCAGCCAGAATACCGGCTACCAGGTTCATACCTACGTTGTGGTCACCGACACCAGGCGCACCGTTGAACGGGACATCGCTTCTCTGACGCAGAGTCTCAAAGTATCCGCCTCTTGCAAAGAATGCGGTAAAGTCAAATCCCGGAAGATCCTTATCCGGACCATACTCACCATAACCGGTACAGATTGCATAAACCAGCTTCGGATATCTTTCCTTTAAGCTCTCATAGTCAAGACCTGCTCTCTGCAGTGCCTGCACACGCCAGTTGGTGATCAGGACATCTGCGGAATCCAGCAGCTTGAAGAATGCCTCCTTGCCCTCCGGAGTTTTCATGTTCAGGGAGATACATCTCTTATTACCATTTTCCAGATCCCAGGTTGTATTCTCATACATATCCAACGGACGTCCCTCAGACGGAGCGGTATATCTTAACGGATCACCCTTTGCGGACTCAATTTTAATAACATCTGCTCCAAGGTCAGCCATAAATCTGCCTGCGGTTGCCGCAGCGATAAAGGTTGCCAGTTCAATAACTTTTACACCTTCCAATGGTTTGCTCATTTTATGTTACACTCCTTTTTGAAAAATATAATGTTCCTAACAGATTCAGTCTTTGGTATCGAACTTGGTAGCTGCCATATGTACCAGATACGGGATCATGATAACCGGAATGGTTAAATAGCCCAGGTACTTGTAGCCTACTGCCACAATCTTATTCAGGCCAAGCTGCGCAATACCGAATGCTACTACAGTGCAGATCAGGGTAACAACGATAACCTTTACACCCGGTTTTGCAGTCGGATCAAAGTTTTTGTCCAGAGAAGAACATACACGGTTGGACATACCAGCGATCATGTTTACCGCAGTAGATACAGAACCAAGTACGATCAGGATGGAAATGATCGGACGAAGCACGCCCGGTGCCACACCTCTGTTTACCAGAATCAGCAGCGGAATGCTCTCGGTTGCGAAGTTCGGATCATTTGCGATTGCCATCAGACCAACAACAGCCATCAGGCAAATCAGAACGTTTACGAAAAATCCCTGAACCATAGAGGTCTTCGCGTCATCCGGAGATGCGAACGGTTTTGCGTGCTGTACTAACAGACCGATGGATGCCAGCTGGAAGGCTGCATATACGAAGCCGATCCACAGTGCCTTGCCAAACGGTGCCGGATTTGCCATGCTCGCGGAAATGTTTGCGGAAATATCACCCCACTGTGCGATGATATTCGGAATATAAACGATCAACAGTCCCGCAACAATCAGTACCGATAAAGTAGCAGCCACTTTACGTACTACGTTGGTGCCATATACAGCTACCGCAAAAATAAAGATTCCTACAAAGATCGTTCCAACCCAGTGATTAATGCCAAATGCACTTTCCATAGTGCTGACACCGGTTGCGAATGCTGCTGCCGGAGCTACGCATATCGTCACAATATATACCAGCTCATACAGATTGGAAAAAATCGGCGCATACTTGCCATAAAAACTGTTATTGAAGCTTCTGTAATCATAAACCTCATGCTTCTTTGCATATCTCAGTGCATACCACTGGAAAAATGCACCCAGGAATTGAGTCATAATGCAGGTTACGAATGCCCAGATTCCGAACTGTACGAAATACTGACGAAGCTGGTTGCCTGATGCAAAACCGCCGCCGAACTGTGTCGTAAACCACACAAATGCAACACCTACTGTTACGGACATTTTGTCTTTACTAATCATAATGCCATCCCCCTATTTTTTTCTGCAGATCCTGTTCTATGAAAGGCTTCCCGCCTGACATAGTTCCCACAGTTTCTTTTATATCGCAAAGCGGACGATTCCGGCCCGCCTCTCGATCAACATTTTGTTACAGCATTTCCTTGAACGCCTGGATCATGGTGGCTGCCTGCTCGTAGTTTACCATCTGGCGGTCAACCTCGATATTTAAGTTCAGGAGACCTGCCTGCTCGCATGCTCTCTTGATCGGAACGTAATCAAACTCCTCCGGATCACAGAACTTGGTCATCAGAACGATGATGCCCTTTGCGTCATGGGCCTTTGCCTGCTCAATGATATAATCCACACGTTTCTTTTCCTTATCATAAAGGAGTGTGCAGTTGTCCATGTTTGCGAATTTTTGTGCCAGTGCGTCTACCGGATTCGTCATTTCCGGGGTATCGGTACGATACTGTCTGGTCTCGTTCGCAACATCATCTGCAACAATCTGGATGCCGTTGTCGTCGAAAATCTTTAACATGCCAGGAGCATCTGCCAGAATGCCGCTTACCAGAACACGGGCTGTGCGGGTGCTCTTCGGACCGGCTAAGAGCTCAGCAGTCAGTTCTTTTACAATTGCGGTATGCTCTTCCGGAAGCATGAACCATGCGCTCTTGAATACATCGCTTCTCTCGGCTGCGGTGATGTCTGCGTTTGCTGCTGCCTCGGAGAATGCTCTCATGGCTGCGTTGTGCTCGTTGTATACTTTAATGGACTCAACCAGAGCGAACTCGGAGAACTGTGCTCCGGTTGCAACAGTCAGGTCATTGATGACTCTCTCATAACCAGCCTTGGTGAATTTGATGCCGAAGTCCGGTTTCCGGTTCTGCGGATAGGTCATCGGGATGAACGGGATATCCTTTACTGCGTATTTCCAGTTCTGGCCCAGAGTTTTTAAGGAGTCACACAGAGACGGAATGATAATAGCGGAAATACCTTTGTACTCTCCCTTGATTCCCAGCTCCAGGATTGTCTGCATGATAGAGCAGATAAATGCCGGATAATATTTCTTTGCCTCGTTGATCTCCATGTCTGCGCCCCAGACACCCATCGGTACCAGGCCCATGGAATGAACGATCTCCTGTGGTGTATAATAGGTTACTGCAACGACCTTCTTACCTTCAGCCAGATATTTGTCCAGCTGTTTTCTCGGATTTGCAGCAACTTCATGAAGCTGTGCTAATAATTCCTTTGCTGCCATCTCTATTTCCCTCCTTTGTTTGCTTCCATGATCTCTGTCAGGCCCTGTACGCGGGTATCGTACTGTGCCTCAGAGAAGTTTCTCGGATCAGCCTGGTCGCCATCGAAGGAAACAACCGGGATGCCGCATGCCTCGCCGATCTGACGGCTCATCTCCGGCATGAATCCGGACCACAGCTTGCAGGAGCGGTTGGTATGTACTAACAGACCTTCTACATGGTTATCCTTGCAGAGCCTGATACGTTTGTCTCTGGCATGCTCAAGGTTCATGGCATTCGGAACGTTTGCGTATGCACGGCACATTCCGTCAAAGTCATCGTAGATGAAGCCGAATGCGTCAGCATAAATAGTGGTTACCATGTTGATGCCTCTGCTCTTTAAGCCGGTAGAGGTAACACGCAGCCACGGCCAGCATGCGATGCCCTCGAACATGATACGGTATTTCTCTTCTGCGCGGAAGGTGGAAACGCCTTTCTCATGGTTCTCTTTGTACTCTTTTAACAGGGTCTCCATAGCATCGCCTGCTTCTTCTTTACCACGGGCGGTAACCATAACTGCCATGTGGTTTAACAGGTCAAAGCCATTGAACGGGGACGGAACATATTTTGCCTGGGAGGTTGCCTCGATCCATGCGCGGCTTGCGCGTCCGGAGGAAGCCATAACCTCTTTGAAGCGCTCATCGCTCCATTTCTTGCCGGTGTATGCTTCCAGACCATGAATGACATCCCAGAACTGAGCCTTGATGTACTCGGTCTCCGCATCGGATACCTCGTAATCCGGGTTGAACGGAATATCGATCATGAACATCGGGATATTCAGCTCTTTTGCCAGGTTTTCGTACCATTTGATCATACAGTTACAGATGTTGTTACAGCAAAGTACGAAGTCCGGCATCGGCATATCCTGCTCCGGAGCGGATTTCAGTTTTGCATAAGCAAGGGAGATACGTGCATATGCGCAGATATCGTTGGAGTAGCCCTCGCCCTCTGCCTCATTACACATTCTCTCACCGCCGCCTCTTGCTGCAATGCCGGCTGCCTGGTTTTCCGGGTAGCAGACATACAGTCCGAGCGTCTCCGGGATTTCTACCGGGAAGTTGCTGGCACACCAGCCAACCATCTCTCCGCGTTTTTTGGCCTCCATCGCATCACTGTAAGCCTTTGCCGCGATCTGGCCCAGCTTAAACTTTGCTGAGTTCGGATCTGGTGCTGGTCTGCTCTTTTTTACTTCTTCAGCCATTGTGAAAAACCTCCTTTATACATTTTCATTTCCTAAACTTAAATAGGTTCTGGCCGTCCGCACGTCACTTGCGGCGTCTGTCCGGTCTGTATCAGCTCGCGTCCTCCGCAAAGGAACACGGTAAGCTTTCTGTTTGATCTATGACTGGCTGCTCTTTCCGTATGCGTAAATTGCTGCGCCGAGAGCTCCAAGTTCCTGTGCCCGCTTGTCGTAGTAGATTTCCACGCCAAGCTCCTTTGCCATGGCATTGCGGACACCGCCGTTCTGCGCCACGCCGCCGCTCATGCAGACCTCCTCGCGGATGCCTACACGCTTTGCCAGAGATGCAACCCTGGTTGCCACAGACTGGCAGATACCTGCTACCAGATCCGGGATATCAGTTCCGGATGCCAGCTGGGAAATTACCTCGGACTCTGCGAATACCGTGCAGGTGCTGGAGATGCTTGCCGGCTTTACTGCTTTTGCGGCTTCGGTTTCCAGCTGGGAAATATCAAGCTTCAGGATATTTGCCATAACATCCAGGAATCTGCCGGTTCCTGCCGCGCATTTGTCATTCATAACAAAGTTAATCATGCGTCCCTCTTCATTCAGAGAAAGAACCTTGGCATCCTGGCCTCCTATATCGATTACTGTTCTTGCGCCCGGACAAACATAGTGGACACCCAGCGCGTGACAGGTCAGCTCACTGACCTGATAATCTGCCCCATCATAGGTCTGGCGTCCGTATCCGGTTGCCACGGTGCATGCCATATCTGCCTGCGTAAGACCGCTTTCTTTCATTACATTTTCCAGTGCCTTGCTGACTCCGTCTGTTCCGACGGTAGCTACCACAATGGAGGAGGCCACGATTTCGCTTCCATCCTTCAGGATCACTGCCTTGGATGTAGTAGAGCCAATATCAATTCCCAGTGTATACATAACTGACACCTCTTCGAAATTTTTAACTGTTATTTCTATGTTTCTTTGCAGTTGTTAAAAATTAAACAAGTTTGAGCAAATAAAAACGGCGTCTTGCTTGTGTTTCACACTTTGGTATTCTAGTATACAAGATAAACGCCAAAAAAATTTGTTGTACGATTCCTCAATATCGCCAACAAACAGCTCAACTCATGACCTTATACTATCAAATTTATCAATGAATGTGAATAGTTTCTTTGTATTTTTTGTGTTTTTCACCGGAATTTTATTTGCACACCATTTCTTTTGTTTCTTTCAGTTTACATAAATCCAGCATTTTTTGTTTATTTTTAAACACTCTCGTTTCCGGGGCAACTGCCTGAAAAGCAAAGAAAAAGACGGAACTATGCGCTTCTTTGCATATTCCGTCTCTTCCTTTCTATAACAGATCGGATCAACCATTTCTGAAATAGGTCGGATACTTGGCCGTAGCCCTGTCCGCAATGGCTGTGATCGTTTCCAGATGCCTTCCCATGCATTCCTGAGCTTTCTGGATGTTCCCTTCCACAATAGCCTCAACTATCTTTTTGTGTTCCTCGATCAGCTGCGGCACACGATTATCGAAAGCCACATCAAAGTTGCGCCAGCGCGCGAGGTGCAGCATCAGGCTATCCAACATGCACATCATGGCGCTGCGTCCTACACTGTCGATCATAATCTTATGGAATTCGGCATCCAGATCCGGAAAACGGCCAAAGTAATCGGCCTCATCCCTGTATTTCTCCTGTTCCTTCAGATTCGCTTCCAGCCGCTTCAGCATCTGGCTGCGCTCTGCTTCGCCCAGTTCGGTAAAAATCTCATAGAGGACTTCCTTTTCCACCGCTGTACGCAATGTCAGAAGATCCGCGATATGGCTTAAATCCATAAGACTGACATAGGTACCCCGCTGCGGATAAATCTCAATAAAGCCAAGCTGCTTAAGACGCGTAAACACAGTGCGGATGACCGAGCGGGACACTCCGTACTCCGCAGACATCTGATTCTCGCTGATCAGCTGTCCAGGCTCCAGGCGCAGCTGGATGATCCGGTTCAGCATCTGTTCAAAAATTTCATCTGACGTATTCGGATGACTCTCACCAGATTTCGCATAAATCATACTTACTTCTCCCCGCTGCTTTCATTTTTTACCATTCTACGTCAGAATCAATCCGCTGTCAACCGCGGGCCAAAAGCAATTTAAAGAGTATTCCTATTCACGAAAGGTCCGAAACAGGCCGGGGTGGTATCCGGGTTCGTCTGAATGATCTCGGCCGCCTTTTTTTTCAGTTCTCCCAGCATAACCTTCCCGCTTGCATTCATAGGGAATGCTTCCATACGCACGATGTGTGCCGGCAGCTTATAATACGCCAGATGGTTCTCCATATATGTCATAAGCCCCGCATTGCCAATGGTCATTCCTTCCTCCGGGATGATACAGGCCACGATCATCTCCTGCAGAACCTCTGTCGGAAGACCGATCACCTTCACATCACGGATGCCCGGGTAATGCCAGATCACCTGCTCAATTTCCCTCGGAGAAATATTCTCTCCACCCCGAATGATCATTTCTTTTATGCGCCCTGTGATATACAGAAAATTCCGTCCGTCCAGATGTCCCATATCGCCGGTATGGAGCCATCCGTCCGCGTCAATGGTCTTTGCCGTTTCTTCCGGCAGATGATAATAGCCCTGCATGACATTGTAGCCACGCACGCAGATTTCTCCGTCTTCCCCTGTTTGCAGGCTGGCTCCGTCCGGCGCCAGGATCCGTACCTCGCAGTGGCGCAGTACCCGTCCTGCCGTTGTGGCACGCTCTGTCGCCGAATCTCCCACATCACTGATGCTGACGCAGGGTGCGGTTTCCGTCTGTCCGTAAGATGCATGAAGGAGCAGCCCCGGAATTTCCCTGCGAATGGCATCATATTCTTCCTCACTGACCGGCGAGCCGGCAATGATGCCGTTTCGCAGGCTGCTTAAGTCATAGTCCTTATGGGCCGGATTCCTGGTGATAGCCAGGAACATGGACGGCACACCGTTTAACACCGTACAGTGATGCTTCTGTACCGTCTGCAGCACAGTTATGGTCTTATAATACTCCACCGTATGCATGCAGCAGCCGGTATGGATACTGGTCAGCAGACTGGCCGTTAAGCCAAAACAGTGAAACAAAGGAACGGCAATCATCATCTTATCGGATTCTTCCCAGCCCATATGGCCGCAGATTTCCAGCGCGCTGTTCACCAGACTGTAATGACTCAGCATAACCCCCTTTGGCATTGCCGTTGTTCCCGAGGTAAACAGGATAGCTGCCGTATCCTCCGGCCCCACCCTCCGGATATAGCCGCCAATCTCCCGTGTCACCTTTTTCATGCGCTCCGCGAAAACAAAGCTTTTTTCTGTCATCCACTGTCTTGCGGTATCCCGGCCAATGTAGATCCAGCGCTTCACCGTTCCCTCTAACTTCGGCGTGAGCTGTGCCACCATGTCCTCGTAAACTAGCTTTTTGTAGCCTTCTCCATAATACACAAACTCTACATCCGCATAGCGGAGCACCTGCTCCAGTTCCTCTGTGCTGTAGCAGGTATTCAGAAGGACCGGAACTGCCCCAATCTTGCTCAGGGCCAGAAATACAATGATCCAGTTGGGTGAGTTGGTACTCCAGATCCCCACATGGGTGCCTTTTCTGATTCCACAGGAAAGCATTCTTCCTACCATATAATCACTCAGCGTATCAAGATCCTTCCAGGTATAGCGCTGCTCATCTGCCTCTAGCGCGATACGGTCCGCGCTTTCCCTGACCCGGTTTCTGAGACATTCCGCAATTGTCTTTTTAATCAGCCTCATAACAAACAACTCCTTGCATACTTGTCGACAAGTTTTTTCTGTTAATAACTTAACACCTTTCAGGCTGATTTGCAAATATTTTTTTCGTACTCACGGACTTTCGTCAATACTGCTGATTTTCATTTTGGGCCTTTGTCTATTTTTAGTGGTAGATAAAATATTCCTGTGCCACCTTTTCGCGAATGTAGCGCAGACGGTTCGTGGTGTTTAAGTGCAGATGCAGGATCTCGTGGGCTTCTTTCGTCTGATTCTTCATCAGCGCATTCATCAGTGCAGTATGCTCCTTTATAATTTCTGCCTGCCTTCCGGTTCTGACCACATCAAAGTTTCTCCAGCGCCGGAAATGAATATAATCTTCCCGGATGATCTCCATCACATCCTTCTTTCCCACTGCGTCCAGAAGACATCCATGAAATTCATTGTCCAGGGCATAAAACGCATCCATATCAATGTTCTCCGATATGGCCGCCCGCTGACGTTCAATACAGTCCTTCATGGCTTTCCCCATCCGTTCCCGGACCTCCTGTGATTCAAACTGCAGAAGTCGGGTTGCCTCCTGCTCCACCGACTCCCGGATAAACAGGATCAGCTCCACTGCCTTCATGTCAATCAGGCTCACAAATGTCCCCCTCTGGGGATACACAGTCAGAAGTGTCCGTTCCTTTAACCGGCTGATGGCGGTCCGGATGATATGCCGGGATACCCCGTACTGTTTGCAAAGCTCATTCTCACTGATCTTATATCCCGGCAGATACACCAGTTTCTCTATTTTATTGCATAAATCCTCATAAATTTCTTCGCTGCTCATGGTTTCCTGCAGTATCATAATTCCCTTCTCTCTTGCTCTCTGGATTTTTGGTTCATATATACGAATATTCTGTTATTTCTATCACAATTATAACAGATTTCCATTTTTTTCTTTCGCTTACCCCAGAATCATTGCCCAGACCGGGATGGATATCAGGGAAAGCAGGGTTGAAATAACGATACATTTGGTAGCAAAGGTATAATCACAGCCGTATTTTGCTGCCAGAATCGCGGAGGTACTGCCAGCAGGCATACCCGTGATCAGCAGGCAGACGCCGGTCAGGAACGGATCAATTCCAGCCAGTCGGCATCCTGCAAGCAGCAGCGCCGGCAGAATTACCAGACGCAGTGCCGAGATAAACAGGGTATTGCGATCCAACATACTGCGCAAAGACATTCCGGAGAACATCATGCCAATCAGCACCATGGTCATGGCTGTGGTACAGCCGCCGGCAGATCGTACCCCTTTATCCAGCGCGCCAAGAAGTACCTTTACAAGATCCGGCACCAGCGGAATCCCGCAGTTTAATACAGCATTATACCCCTGATTTAACGGTGCCTGGAAGATCATCAGTCCCAACCCGATATAGACAGCCACAATGCATGGATGCACAACCAGCTTTTTCACCACGCTCTTCATGTCCGGACTCTCCGTGAAGCAGGCAATGCCAGCGGACCACATCATGACACGCATCGGAATAATGAAGATGGACGCGTACATCATGCCCTCTGCGCCATAAATTCCCTGCGCGATCGGCAGTCCCAGGAAACCGGAATTGGAAACGATCGTGCAATACTGCATGACACGCTTTACTTCCTTCGGCTTATGATTATAAAGAATCTTGCTGAGAATATAGCATACCAGCTGAACCAGCAAGGAAATTGCCAGTACAACCGCAAATTTTCTTAAAATATCCAGATTAAATTCCATTCTGAAAGAATTGATGATATTGCAGGGCAGAAAAAAATACAGCACCAGATCTGTCAGAATTGCTTTTGCGTCATCCTTCAAAATCCCCGTGCTCTTTAAGATTGCTCCGGCTGCCACCAGAAAAAACATCATGACCTGCAAAGTCCATAAATTACTGATGTCCATTGTGTCTCTCCCATCTTCCGTCCATTCTATAAATGTGGCCGGTCACTTGCTGACCGGCCACACAGCGAAACCTGAATTTTTCAGCTTCCGTAATATTTATTTCATCTGCATGCCTACACGGATCATGCGGAAGGTTCTGTCTGCAGCGTTTGCGTAAAGTTCCTCCGCGCGCTCCAGAGCCTCTTCGATATCCATAGCACCGTTGATGGTCGGAATGATGCTCTCTACACCAAAATCGTAGATTTTCTCTGCACCGTTGCCCATGCCGCCTACAATGGCAACTGCCGGAACGCCCTTTGCCTTGCAGCGCATACCAATGCCGCTCGGTACCTTACCAAATGCAGACTGCCAGTCAATGCGGCCCTCGCCGGTTACAACCAGATCCGTGCCCTCTAACAGGCCATCAAAATCAATCAGATCCAGCACAGTTTCGATACCGGACTTTAAGTTTGCCTTTAAGTAACCGCACAGAGCTGCGCCCAGTCCGCCGGCCGCGCCTGCGCCTGCCTGGTTTTCTACATCCATGCCCTTCTCACGCATGAGTGCTGCGTATTTCTTCATGCCTGCCTCCAGACGGTCCAGGATCTCCGGAGTGCCGCCCTTCTGCTTGCCGAAGGTGTAGGTTGCGCCGTCCGGTCCGGTTAACGGGTTGGTTACGTCGCACATAACCGTAATCTCAGCTTCTGCTACTGCCGGATGCAGACCGCTCATATCAATATCAGCAACCTTCTCCAGATCAGAGCCAACGCCGGTCAGCACATTACCCTCTGCGTCCAGGAAACGAACGCCCAGCGCGCTCATAGCGCCCATGCCGCCATCGTTGGTAGCGCTTCCGCCAATTGCGATAGAAAGCTTGCGGTAACCGTGATCCAGAGCATCCTTAATCAGCTCTCCGGTGCCGTAGGTGGTGGTATTTAACGGATTTCTCTTCTCAGTCGGAACCATCGGAAGTCCGGAAGCTGCTGCCATCTCGATGATAGCAGAGTCACCATGGAACACACCGTAGGAAGCCTCGGTCTCCTCCATGAGCGGTCCGTGTACCTTTACCTTGCGGTAATCACCCTTGGTAACAGCAATAACAGCGTCAACGGTACCCTCACCGCCGTCCGCAACCGGAACACCAACTGTCTCGCAGCCCGGGAAAATGCGCTGTGCGGACTCATTTAACAGTTTAATGATCTGGTCAGAAGATAACGTTCCCTTGAAAGAATCGGAAGCAAACAGTAATTTCATAAAGCCCTCCTTATATAGTGGAATCTCTTATTTATGATTGTAATCGAAAACGGACCGGCATTCCAGAAGAATCGCCGGTCCATCATCAATGCCGTAATGGTATTCTGTTCTGTATTCAGTTGAAATTAGAGCAGGCCAGCCTTGGTCATCTCAGCTTTGATCTTGTCTAATACCGGTCCCTCCGGAGTAGCCAGGTTCGGAGTATACGGAACACCGATGTTGCGGCCGCGTAAGTTAGCCATATCCTTTGCTGCTACCGGGAAGCTTGCGCCGTCCATGGACAGACGTACCGGATTTAATTTGAACTGAGCCTCAAGGGAACCCTGAAGATCACCTGCAACATATTTGTTGTATACATCGGTGATCAGCTCCGGCATAAAGTTTGCTGCGGTACATACACCACCAACTGCGCCGTGGCACATAGAAGCGTACAGCAGGGTATCCTTGCCGCCGAATACCTTGAAGTCTACGTCTCTGTTTCTGCGGATGAACTCAGAGGTCTGGGTGATATCACCGCTGGTATCTTTCATACCAACAATGTTCGGAACCTCATGAGCCAGTCTCTCAACCAGGTTAGCAGACAGGGTGTAGCCTACACGGCCCGGGTTATTGTAAAGCAGTACCGGAGTCTCCGGGATTGCGTCTGCGATTGCTTTGAAGTGAGTGAACAGCTCGGTCTCAGTTGGCTTTAAGAACATCGGCTGCAGAACAGATACGCTTGCTGCGCCGTTTGCTACTGCCATCTTTGCAAGACGAACGCACTTTTTGGTGCTGATAGCGCCGATACCGAAGTATACCGGAACACGTCCAGCGGCCTGATCTACAACGATCTTTAAGCCTCTCTCCATCTCGTCCTCTTCTACTACATAGAACTCACCGTTGCTGCCGAATAACAGGATGCCGCTTACACCGCCATCGATTACATAATCAACCTGGCTGCGGATCGCAGCCTCGTCGATCAGCTCATCTTTGTCGATCGGGGTGATCATCGGGACAACTACGCCCTTAATAAAATCTGTATTCATACTATCTCCTTCCAGCGCACATGACGCCTTATCTGACACACTGCTGCCCACGGACCCGTAAGCAGCAGTGTATGATAACTTATTTTATATGATTGATGCGTTAAACTTATTTAACGATGCTGGTACCAGAAATCTTCTCGTAGTACTTGACGATGCTGGAGTGATCGTCTTTGTCGCATCCCTCAGATCTTAAGAACTGCATGATCTCCATCATCTCAGCGGTTAACGGAGCCGGAGAGCTGATTGCGTGAGCTGCGTTCAGAGCGTTGTTCAGGTCTTTGATGTGAAGCTCGATACGGAAGCCCGGCTTGTAGTTGCCTGCTAACATCATCGGCGCCTTAGCATCCATAACGGTAGATCCAGCCAGACCACCGCGGATTGCCTGGTATACTAACTCAGGATCGGTGCCAGCTTTCTTAGCGAAGGTCAGAGCCTCAGCTACAGCTGCGATGTTGATAGCTACTACCATCTGGTTAGCCAGCTTAGCTACGTTACCGGAACCAAGGTCACCAACGTAAACTACGGAACCAGCCATAACCATCAGCATGTCATAGTACTTGTCGAACAGCTCTTTCTTACCGCCGCACATAACAGAAAGAGTACCGTCGATTGCCTTCGGCTCACCACCGGATACCGGGCAGTCCAGCATGTCGATGCCGTGCTTAGCCAGCTCAGCGCCGATTGCCTTGCTCTCGGTTGGGTCGATAGAGCTCATGTCGATTACAACAAGACCCTCTTTTGCACCCTCAACAACACCGTTCTCGCCCAGAACTGCTGCTCTTACGTGCGGGGAGTTCGGAACCATGGTGATAACAACGTCAACCTGAGCTGCCAGGTCCTTGTTGCTCTCTGCTGCGGTTGCGCCGCAGGATACCAGGTCTGCTACTGCATCTTTATTGAAATCGAAAACAACCAGCTCGTGACCTGCTTTAACCAGGTTCTTTGCCATCGGTCTTCCCATGATACCTAATCCGATAAATCCAATTTTCATTTTGAATTCCTCTCTTTCTTTAAAAAAGTAAAACTTCTTTTGGTTTCCCTGACAGGAGTTTTGCCTTGCGGCTCCCTCGCTATCAGCTTATGTCTGCATTATAATCAAACGGTCTGCCGCAAACAATAGGCAGAATGTCCAAATTCAAAGTTTAAAATGATGCAAATGTGATATTTTTGCATTTTTGTTTCATATTCATTGCAATTCATTTTATTTTCAAATCATTTATCATTCATTCACACAGTTCATCTGCAATTTCCGCTGCTTTTTGATCGTATTTTCTCATCAGTCTTTTTCAATTCCGTACTTCTTCATGTGGCGCCACAGCGTTGCCTTGCTGATTCCCATGGCCTGGGCGGTTTTTTCCCGGCTTCCGCTGAACTTGTGCAGCAGTTCCCGGATTTTTACCGCCTCGTCCGGCAGAACTGCCAGTTCCTTTTTCGCAGTTCCTTCTGCCTCTGCTGCCGCGCTGTCTGTGCCGTTTCCAGTGAGACGCTCCGGGTACAGCTCTTCCAGAAGCCTTCGCACTGCAACCTCATCAATAGAACGCTTTCCTGCCATCAGGATCAGACGCTCGCAAAAGCTCTCAATCTGGAACAGATTGCCCTTCCATGGGTAATCCAGCATCACTTCCATGGCGCCTTTCGTCAGCACATGATAACGGGAGTAATGCTCACAGCAGTCGTGAATAGTGTCCTCGATCTTTTCCAGTAAATCTTCCCGCCGTTCCCTGAGCGGCGGCACAAACAATTCCAGGCCGGACAGCAGATAATAAAGATCCGGACTGATCTTTCGCTCTGCCATCAGCTCGGAGAGCGGACAGCCGATGGTCACCATGACCCGCACGTCTACTTTTCGCAGGCTCGCGATATCCGCGCCATGGCAGACCCGGAAACGAATGAGCTGATACAGGCGGTATTGATTGGCCGCCGTCAGTTCCTCCACATCCCGAAGAAGCAGCGTTCCACCCTCTACCTGCAGCACGGCACCGCGGTTTCCAAAAATCATATTTTTCTGTTCCTCTCCGGACAGTCCCTCACAGGGAACATCAAGGAAGGGGCCCTGGGCACGGATGCTGCTGTTGTGAATGCTCTCCGCCAGCATCCGTTTCTCCGTTCCCGGTTCTCCGATCAGCACCACCGGATGCTCCGACAACGCATACAGATTGGCCTTTCGGATACACTCCTGCATGGCCGTGGATTTCTGCAGAATATCTTCAAACTGTACCAAAGGCGGCAAGGCCCGGCTATTCTCCCTTTTCTGGGTCATGCGGGATTTCTCCGGCGCCACCGTTTTTTTCTTCATTTTATGGCAGGTGACAATTGCCCCATCCGCCCGGGATTCGTAAAGAACCGGAGCAAGCACGGCAAAAATCGGTGTTCCGCCCCATTCAAAGAACAGAGAGTAATCCTCGCCTTTTTCAAAGACCCGCTTCCATGCCTCTTCTCCGATCATGGGAGCGGCCTTCCGGATATTTTCTCCCTTCAGCTCTTCTTCTTTTTTTCCGATCATGTCTTCCATCAATGGATTGACTGCCGTGATCACACCATTTCCATCCAGACGGATGACACCGCTGTAAGAATAATCCAGCAGAGTTTCCAGCTGAGCTGCAGTCTTCTTCTCTACATTCATGGCATATTCCATGTTTTCTGCCGTAGAGAAAGCCTGACGCATGGAATCCTCTGTCATGGAAAGGAAGAGGGAAGGTACTCCCGCCTCCGTCGCAATCGAAACTGCCGTATCGCCGCCGATCACCACATCCGCGCCCTCGGAAATAGCCCGGCGCACAACCACAGGAAGCTCAGCCCCCTGATCCGCGAAGTAGGTTTTCAGCTCAATGTTATAAAGTTCATCGAAATAAGACATATCGCAGAACATATTGCGGAAACCAACCACTGCAACCACCGGCTTTTCCTTTCCGGCAATCTGCTTCGCACGCATGATAAGAAGCGCCATCTCCTGCGCCGTCAGAACAATCTCAACTACCGGCGTGTCGGTATATTGCTTGATGATGGATGCTTGCAGGCCGCGGGCAATGATGATTGTCGCCCCGTCCGCAATGGATCGGCGTGCCTCCATAACCGTATCCCCGGTATGAATCACCCGCATTTCCTGAATCTCAAATTTTTTCTCCTGCAAAATGTTATGGGCCTGGTGGATCATCTCCTCCCTGGACACCAGAAGTGCTATTTTCCCCACGCGTTTTCCTCTCTTTCAAAATATGCCGCCACGCCGTGTACGGCGGGCGGCATATTTTTACTGCTGCTCTTTGATATTCTTTGATACAGTAATCTCCTGATTATCGATGTGCTCACGGATGGCCTTTTTTGCCTCTGCCACATGTCTGGAGCGGATTGCTTTCAGAATGTAGTCATGCTCCACCACCAGAATCTGGCGCTTGTCTGCATCCTTGATGTACTCCAGGCGGTAGCGGTACATCTGCTCACGCAGATTGTTTAAGATCTGAACCAGGCGGTTGTTGCCGGTTCCGTTGTAAATAATATCATGGTAATGCTCATCGGTCTCTGCGATGGTCATGGCATCGGCACTCTGGATTGCACTGCGGAATGCTTCCTGTGCTTCTTCCAGCTCTTTGATGTCATCCTCGGTCATACGCTGGCAGGCAAGCTCAATGGCAAGTTCTTCCAGCGAGCGGCGTACCTCCAGCACATCACGCAGGCTCTTCTCGGAAATCTTCGCAACCTCAGCGCCCTTACGCGGAATCATGAGCACCAGGCCCTCCAGCTCGAGCTTGCGGATTGCTTCACGGATCGGGGTACGGCTGACGCCCAGACGGTCTGCAAGCTGGATTTCCATCAGACGCTCGCCTGGTTCCAGCTCACCCTTTAAGATAGCCTGACGCAGGGTGTTGAACACGACATCGCGCAGCGGAAGATATTCATTCATATTTACCTTAAGCTTGTTTTCCATGATTTTTCTCCTCTTTCTGATTGTAAAAATTCGTTAAATAAACCTGTTTAGCCAGTTCTGCTGACTCGCCATAGCGCAGCTCCTCATAAGCCTCCTGCGCAGCCTTGGGATTCGTGAAAAGTCCGAACACAGTTGGGCCGCTTCCGCTCATCAGGGAACCGATGGCTCCAAATTCCAGCATTTTATCTTTAATCTCCTGAATCACCGGATATTCCTTTACGGTAACAGTCTCCAGCACATTGCCCAGTTTTCCAGCAATTTTTTTCAGGTCCTGGTCTTTGATGGCCTGGATCATGCCGTCAATGTCCGGATGCTGCTCCGGACGCAGGTCATTGGCATGTAGATTTTCATATACAAATTTCGTAGAAACATTGATTCCCGGCTTTGCCACCAGCACCTGACACTGGGGAACTGCCGGCAGTTTGGTCAGCACCTCACCGATGCCTTCAGAAAGAGCGGTTCCTCTTAAGATACAGTAGGGAACATCCGCGCCGATCCTCACGCCGCGCTCCATGAGCTGTTCTGTACTCATGCCAAGACGAAACATCTTGTTCACGCCAAACAGAACGGCTGCCGCATCACTACTGCCTCCCGCCATACCGGCCGCTACTGGAATGAATTTGCGCAGGCGGATCTGAATTCCTTCCTGAACCTGAAATTCATCCATCAGAAGCTTTGCCGCTTTATACACCAGATTATTTTCATTGGTAGGAAGGTAATACAGGTTCGTTTCTACTTCAATACCCGGTTCTTCCTTCCGCACCAGATCCACACGGTCAAAAATACCGACGGTCTGCATGATCATGCGCACATCGTGATAACCGTCTTCACGTCTGCGCAGTACATCCAGTCCCAGATTGATCTTGCCGTATGCCTTAAGGCTCAAATGCTTTATCATTGTTTTTCTCCGATTGTATTTCCGCATTACTTTGTATACAGTATATTATAGTGCGGGTTCTTAAAATCTGCAAGATATTTTGGCATTCTTTTCGGTTTTGTAACATTTCGACAAAAGTATGTTAAGATCACGCAAAAAAATATAATTGACAATCAAAAAATCTTTGCCTATAATAAGGCACATATTTATTTCATATATCGCAGATGCAAGAACAAAGGCGTTCCGATTACTAACCGGAGCGCCATTTTTTTACGTATCAATACACTTCTCTAATCATAACTTTGTTCTCCCCCACGCATCTGCGGTATAGGAAATAAATAGAAATCCCAAATACAGTTAAGGAGGCTGGTAAGTATGAAAAAGCTGGAAATCATCATCAAACCCGAAAAGCTGGAAGACTTAAAAGGTATTCTGGACAGTTGCGGCGCCCACGGTCTTATGATCAGTAACATCATGGGTTACGGCACGCAGAAGGGTTACACGCAAATGTACCGCGGTACCAAATACACGGTCAATCTTCTCCCGAAGGTGAAGGTAGAAACCGTCGTTGCTGAGGATATTGTAGAGGCAATCATCAGCAAGGTTACGGAACAGATCACCACCGGTAATTATGGTGATGGTAAAATTTTCGTTTACGATGTAGAAGATGCCGTACGAATCCGTACCGGCGAGCGCGGCGACGAAGCGCTCTGATGTTTTCGCATTCTGCTGATCCCCCACTTCCAGCAGAACGCAGTCGTTTTAAATTTCATACAGACCAGTGATTATCGAAGGAGATAAGGGCGTTAGCCATTATCTCCTTCTTCTATTTATAATATTATAATGGTCTGCACTACAGGAGGTCACGATTATGGAAAATATCTTAAGTGAAGTATTTGGCATCTGGTTTCTGATCGGCGCGGCATTCGTATTCTTCATGCAGGCCGGTTTCGCCATGGTAGAGACCGGTTTTACCCGGGCAAAAAATGCCGGCAACATCATCATGAAAAACCTCATGGATTTCTGTATCGGAACGGTTGTATTTATGTTCCTTGGCTTTGGAATTTTACTCGGTGAGGATACACTGGGCGGCTTCATTGGAATCCCGACTCTCGGCATCATCACCGATTACGCAAATTTTGACTGGTCTAACTTTGTATTTAACCTGGTATTCTGTGCCACCACCGCTACCATCGTTTCCGGTGCCATGGCAGAGCGTACCAACTTCTTATCCTACTGTATTTATTCCGGCATCATTTCTGCTGTTGTTTATCCGATTGAAGCACACTGGATCTGGGGCGGCGGCTGGCTGGCACAGATGGGCTTCCACGATTTCGCAGGTTCCTGCGCCATCCACATGGTAGGCGGCTTCAGCGCACTGATCGGTGCCTGGATGGAAGGCCCGCGTCTCGGTAAATACAACAAGGACGGCACCCCGAACGCGATCCCGGGACATAATGTTGTCATCGGTGCCCTCGGCTGCTTCATCCTCTGGTTTGGCTGGTACGGCTTCAACGGCGCTGCCGCAACCAACGGCCCACAGCTAGCTTCCATCTTTGCAACCACCACCATTGCACCGGCGATCGCAACCGTTACCTGTATGATCTTCACCTGGGTAAAATATGGCAAACCGGATGTTTCCATGTGCCTGAACGCTTCCCTGGCCGGTCTCGTCGGTATCACCGCAGGCTGTGACACCATGGATGCCATGGGTGCTTTCTTTGTCGGCGTTGTCTCCGGGCTTCTGGTTTGCTTTGGCGTATGGTTCTGCGATTATGTGATCCGCGTAGATGACCCGGTAGGTGCTGTAGCCGTTCACTTCTGCAACGGTCTCTGGGGCACCATCGCAGTAGGTCTCTTCGCTACTACCTCTGCTCCGTCCTGTGAGATCAACGGACTGTTCTACGGCGGTGGTGTTCATCAGCTGATTTTACAGCTCACTGGTGTCGGCTCCGTCCTCCTCTGGACCGGCGTAACCATGTTCATCGTGTTCAAGGTCATTGATAAAATCTTTGGACTGAGAGTCACTGATCAGGAGCAGTTAGACGGACTGGATATCCATGAACACGGCATGAACGCCTACTACGGATTCCGCATCGACAAATAAAAATTTAGGGTTAAAACCAATAAAGGTCCGAAGCCGGGATAACCGGCTTCGGCTTTTCTGACTATTCTGCTATAATAAATAGAAAGGAAAAAGGCATTCTCTTATGAGAATGCCTTTCAATACGTGCGCGAGAAGATTCGAACTCCCGACACCTTGGTCCGTAGGGTCTTCGTAGGCATGTGTTCTGGTTGGCTTTGAGGCGTCCGACCGCATATTTCCTTACTTTTCCGGGCACGTGCTTTGCTTCTCATTGGTTCTCATCGAGGCTGTTTTGTTGGCATTGTTAGTCAAATGTTAGTCAAAAGCTGACTCTGTATCTTCCTAATATATAGATGTATGCTATATTAAAATAAAAAGCACAGGGGGGGAACTACTATGTATCCATTTCCAGAAGCAAACTTAAAATCCATCCGCGTTATCTCCGCATCCCTGCCCGCACCCATCGCTATAGCCTGCTACAGTACATCAGACGAGGAACTGATAGCCGGTCTGGAATCCATCATTCTGAATGTCGGCTACAGTCCTGCGGATGTGATTGCATGGTGCAAAGACAAAGGGCTGCATTGCTGGTCATACCAGGATACAAGTGGCAACACTACAAAGCTGCAGTAATCAATCTGCCTGCGGATACTGCAGCGCGCCATCCTGGTCCAAAGCAAAAGTAACCGGCTCCGTGGCTGCATACCCATTTGCGTCAAAGTAATACCATTTGCCTGCAATGCACTGCAGACCGGTCAACATCGCGCCATCATGTCCCAGATAGCAGCGGCAGCCCTTATACTCTGTCCAGGCATCTGCCAGCATGTATCCAGCTGCGTCAAAGCAATAATACTTGTCTCTATCCCGCCACCAGGCATCCGTTACATATCTTCCGCTATCATCCGGATAGTAATAACGCCAGTGTCCATCTTCCTGCTGCCAGCCGACCTTTGCAGTAACTGGAGTTAAAAACAGTGTGCGCTCTTCCTGGCGCCGCTTGGTAAGTCCAGCAAGCACCTTGCCACCCGCTTTGTTGTAGGCCAGAATCTTGTCTGCAATTTCGGTGCGAGTGCGCGTACCGTTGGCCGTAAGTTGGTCGATCGCCCCGATGTTGTACGCAAAGCTTACCAAAGCATCATACTCGTTCTGGCTCCAACCGTACCGGCTGTACTTGTCAACCTTTGGTCCATACTTAGAATCGATAGATCTGCGTAGCCACTCATCTGCAGTTGCCTGGCTGATTTTCAGTCCCTGGCAGATGCTTGTGCCGGTAATGGCCTTATCCGCATTGGTTGTGCCATATCCGATGGTCCAGACGCCAACAGCATCCTGGTAGGCCGCCAGGCGGCATCCCTCAAATTTTTTTATCAGTTCCAAACCTTTTTCTGATATTTTCATGCATTTTCTCCTAATTAAAAAAGGGCGGATCACTCCGCCCCGTTGCGACGTCGCAATGGCAGTCATCACCCGGACTACCGGCGGGAGATAATCGGATCACCTCCTCTCAATCCTTGCTGCTGTATTTGGTTCGCTGCCAGATTTCAGCAACTCTTTCCCAGCCATCCATTGCAACCAGTGCCACGATAAAGGCGGCAATCATGCAAGCAAAAATCAGATACCAGGTAATCGGCTGAGACAGCCAGGCCATTAGCGCCACCAATGCCGCCGGGCAAAGCACCAGGCTCAGCACGATCACGACCACCGCGGTCGGAACCGGCTTAAAGCACGGCAGCTCCTTGATTACCTGGGTGATCACAGATACTAAAAAAGCCATCACACCGATGGCCACCAGTACATACGCTGCATACTGCAGCACATCATTCATATTCATCTTTCATCCTCGCTTTCTACTCTTCGATTCCGTACTCTCTGCGTTTAATTCGCCGATCAAGTACCATAGCTTCCTCATCACTCAGCGTCGGCAGTTTTTCACAGGCTTCGTACCCAATCTGGCAGTCACCATTTCCTCCAGCTTCTCGGTACGGCTTGTAGATGTAATCCAGATTCCGACGCTCCTTTAAAGTAACACCGCCACGCTGGACAAACTTATCCGTCAGGTAAAGCAGTTTATCGTGCCCCAGACCGATGATCATATCATTCTGAGCCTGCTCATGCTTAGATAACGCATTCTTTTTCTGATCATGCCGCGTGATCAAAAACTGGATAAATGCAAAAAGTGCATTTGACCCGATCACCGCTGCAATAATCTGAGTTGTGTCCATGTCTACCATCTCCTCTCTTATTCCGGCATCCAAATAATCCGCTTACTGTATCGTGTCACCCCGATGTTGTACCGTGGCCGCTCCTCATCAAACGCCCGGTACCGGATCCAGTCATCCAGGATAATCCCCGCCAGGCTCACCGGCATCCACAGCACCGTATACTGTGGACATATTTGCCCCAGGATGTTGCCCGGTATACCGCTGTAGTCCCAAACACCCCAACCAAGCCAAAGATTAACCACGCAGCCGGTCAGAAACTCTAATGCCGTGATTCCAACCGCGCCGATCCAGACCTGCTGCCAGAGTGGTGTGTCCCAGTGCAGTACCTCATTGATAAGTCCTAAGTACACGAAACACAGGCCGCCCAAAACAAGCATTGTCCAGTGACTCCAGCCGCGCCAGGCCAGCTCGATCATGACATAGAGCACGCCACCGGCGTCAAACAAAAAACTGTACTTGCTGATCTGCTTAAGCATCCGCATCATCTCCCGCACATTCTTTAAGGTCTCTGTAAACATCAGACCAATACTGTCTCGGAATCTCCGCGCCATAATATATCTGCCTCATCTCCTCTGCCGTCTGTGTGCCACTGATCCATGAATATAAAGAATTACAGTATGTCGTATGATACGACACATAATCCATTGCCGCGGTAACAATCAGCTGCATATCTGCAGCATCATAGTATCGACACGGCTGGCCATCTGTATGGTATTTCAATCGTGTCACTCCTGCACTCAACTCAATCTGCTTACCGAAGAGGTTAAGCTGATCTTTCTGTGTCAGTGAAAAATGCTCTACAGTCCCATCTGTGAGAGTCACGTCCACGCCAGAATAGATGGTCTGCTCACATGCCTGACTGATCTCCTGCTTTTTGGCTGCCTGCAGCTCCTCAAGCGTTGGCTCATACGGTTCCGGTGGCGTAACCGGCTCTGGATCTTCCGGCGGCACATATACGCTGCCATCATCTGACAGATACACGGTCTGATCCTCATCCCGGTACACGGTGCTCCATCCGGTCAGTGTGGTGGCCAGGACATCACCGTCTGTGTACAGCTGGATGTCACCGTTCCAGAACGCAGGCACTGCATCTGCAAAAATGATCTGCAGTACATGCTCCGCAACTGGGACGATGCTCTTGATCTGATATTTCTGATCAGATCCGGTGATTTTGATTTTTTCCATGGGATACCTCCTAAAATGTATTTTTATGTATAATAAAAGGCCCCGAAGGACCTGAATTTTCGAAATTTATTTTGTAAAACACCAAGGCGAAAAATATGCAGCGGTCGTACCTCGGGAACCTTGGAAATGTGGCATCCGGATCGGTAACGCTGCCAGGCCTATCAAGGTGTAAATGGCTAATTATTGTACCGTATGGCGGACAGCCATCAGCTCCAGCTATTATCGTTGGCGGTGGCATTCGGTTTTCGGGTGTTGCTACCGATGCTAACATCGCGTCAATTTATGAAGTTGGTTTCCGGATAACCGGCGATAGCTTAACCTTTAGTTTCAATAAGGCTTATTTGGTCCCTGGTGGAACAGAGTTTCAAATGACTTTCGGAGATGTTTATGGGATCATTGAATAATTAAAAGGTTGCATTTTGCTCTATGCTGCCTTTGACCTTAATTCCTCCATTATATGCAATGGACATTACTGGCGTATGATCGTGATTATAGAAAATTAGGCGTCCATCTTGCGACACTTGCGCATAGAAAGCATAGAAGCCGGCGCAATTAAGCCATAGTTTATTGCCTTCTAAAAAACATATTACAGATCCATCTGCACTGTTAATAGACAATCTGCCGCCAGTATTATATATTTTATAGTCCCCGTTAAAAGATAGTATATTCGAAGTCATTTCGATGTTTCCGGTCATCACTCCACCACTGGTGCTCAGCTTGTTGGTGTTTTGTGTAGCTGCAAGACCTGCATAAAAGCAAAATTGTGTCGTATTTTTATACTGATGGGTAAAACACCAACCAGAAAAATACTGCCCCAAAAAACCATGCGAGCACTGCAAATACATATGGTTTGGGCTCTGCCAGTTCCTATGGCCATGTTAAGTTATCAGACAGTTATACTGCTTCGGGTGGCGCTGCGGCGAATGGAGTGTGTGCCAGCAGTAAAGCCGTAAATGAGGTGTATAAAAAATTCAACGCAGAAAATACTACCAATTCAGGTCAAAATATTCAATCAATCACATCATCGGCTGATAATTACACAGACATAAAATCTATTGATATTTCCCCTGGCGTATATGTTGCTATTGCCCGTATTGAATTTCAATCCTTATCAGCAACAGGAGACAGGAAAGGTAGACTTGTTTTTTCAACATCGTCTGGCACCGTTGAGCTTGCTACTGAATGCGTTTGCGCGGCCTCGAGTAACTGGACACGTTTGAGTGTTTGTGATATTTTCAAAACTAATATATCCGGAAGTATTAAAGTTCAAGGCTCTCAGAGTTCTGGTTCCGCAATTAATACGGCTGGATGTGTAACTTGTGTTCGCCTAAAAGCACTATAGGCGCATAACGAACATATTTATTTCGTGCAAAGCTCAAACCAACCAGCAAACTTACGCTCCCAGATCCGCGCAATCCAAAAAGTACCAGCAAAACGTGGGGATGTAATAATTAATGTGCCAAAACGACAACCGGAAGCTGTCATCTGGTCCCCAAGCAGGAAGGCATAAAAATCTCCGGTTGCATAAGCTGTGAATTTCATGGAATCTGCTTCAACCTGACTATTCACATCCGCCGAACAGGCCGCAATTCTATAAAAACCGGCATGTGTGAGCTGTGATGGATTACTTAATGTAGTTATAGCTTCATTATTTATCACTCCCTTTTGCTGGTTGGTGTTTAGCACATTATAAAGGTCCATCAATACCTTGCCCTGCGCCGCCGACAATGGCAGCTTGGCGTTATCCGTCACGCAGTTGTTGACGATCTGTCCTAACAGGCAGACGCCCGTCATCCAGTTCCGGATGTCCGCAAAAAACTTCTGCACCTTCCCCAGTACTGTCTTGGCACTGTCTCCTGCTGCAGGTACCGGATACTCAGCCTGGGACTCCTCCGCGGTTGTGATCACAGTTTCTGAGATATCCCCGCCATTTCCATTTACTTTTTTCTGTTCCAGCTCCAGGACATCCTGCGTGGTTGCGGTACCTGCAGTATTAATCACGAGTGAGATCTGTGCTGCCTGCGATACCGTCAGCTGCACATTGTAGATAAACGATGATGGCGCCACTCCGTCATATGCTGGCATCTGATCTGGCGTGATTGCCTGGCAGACTGCAAATAAGATTTCATTCTCTCCATCCGTAGCATACACACCCACATTCTGGATCAGATACGCCTCGTTGATCTGTTCATTCCCAAACAGTGACCGCACGCTGATGAGAGTATCATTGGTAATCTGGACATTGGACGGAATTACGGTCTGCCTGATTTCCTGTAGATCTGTCAGCTTAGTCAGATCTGTGCCGTCAGGATAAACATACGTTGATGTTTTCGCATGAGAAAACTGCATGCTGACTTCACCGGCCACCGCCCGCGCCCGAAGTGCTTCGCCTGCATCTGTGATTATTGCTTTTTTATATACGCCCATAAGGTCCTCCTTAAATTGTCTGTACAAAAGTGCCCGACATGATTCCGGCTGCCGTTAAAGCTCCGGAGATGTAATTGTTTACCTGCTGATTGGCGATAATCTTTATGTGTGCCGGCACAATATCCCACAAAAGATCGTATAGAAGATCTACTGCCCCATATCTGGATGATGTAACCGATATGGTAATCGTGCATTCTTCTGGACTGACCTGCATGGTATAATCACTGCCAAAAAGTTCCTGAAGCCGATCACGAAGAAATCCAATAGAGAACGGCACAATTGTATTGTATTTTGATAACAGCCGCTGTCGACGATACTCAATCGTCTCTCCGGGCTTATCCACGATAGAAAACTGTTTTTCCATCAGTGAAATAGATTTCTCATCGGCAGTCTGAATATAGAAATTATTACGGAGCTTTTGGATATCATTCTCCAGATTATCCAGTTCTACGCCATCCGTTCTCATAAGTTCCTTGAACTCCAACACTGGCCGGAAATACTCCGGCAATATCATCATCAAATCAACCATTGATTGTTACCACCCCCAGGGAAGGAATCTGCTGAAGCTCTGCAGTCTCTGTGAGAATCAGATCTCCAGATTCTCCGTTGATCAAAACATTGGTCACATTGATAATGTTGGGAATTTCCAGAATGGCAGCAACAATTCTGGAAGAATACACCGCCACCACATACGTTATCCGCTGACTTTTAATTGCACTGCCCCAACTCCCACAAACTGATTTCAAATAATCCTGAATTTTCTGCTCAATCTGTTCCTGGTAGGTCTCGACGCCCGCCTGTACGGTTGCAGCGAACTGCACCGTGGCAGAAATGTTCAATACAAGGTTAGTGGCTGTGGTTATAGTCACGGCTGCGCCGATCGGGGCAATGCCGTATCCGTTTGCGGATGCGGAAGATCCGCTTTCCTCTGTCGGACATATCGTTGCCTGTACCTGCTTTACAAGGCCAGACTCTGCCGGTGTCAGTTCACTGTCCAGAATGCTGCACAACACTGTACCACCGCCTTTCCACGCAGGATAAACCTGCACAGCCCCGACTCCATCAATGGCAAGGAGCGCATTCCGATATGCCGCGATGTTACCGCCAAACGCAGCCACATCAAAGGTTTCAAAAAACGAGCCCGCAAGGACTCGTCTGTTTCGTCCGCAGTTCCAGGTATAAGAATTTCCCCGATCACCGCGCTTTTGATACCAGTTCCAGGTGTCACAGGAAGAATACTTCCGGAATAGGCGTTTCCAATCAGGCCAGGCTTACAACAAATAAGCTCATATGTATAAGCGCCATCTGATGCTTCTATCTGATCTCCTACCTCAAAAAGCACAGAATTGGCTCCATTGATGGTCTTAAAAACAGTTCCTTCCGGAACTTCAATATCAAAGATTCCTTTCCGATGCGCTGAGGTTGCCAGTTTTCTGCTCACACCGCGCTCCGCAACGATGTTGTCCAGATACTCCCCTACGGCACTACCGGCATAAGCATTTTCCTGCACCTGCGCCAGTAACATGTAAATCCCCTCCAGATACCAGGCCACAGGTCCAAGCGCAGTCTGGATCATACTGCCCTGGCGCTTGTCGATCGTATCCGGAACCCTGCTAAGTAATTCTGCTTCTATTTTCTTCTGCGTATATTTTGCGTCATTGAAATCAATCACAGCGCCACCTCCTTGTTTACCGTTCCGAAAACAGTCACTACTTCAAAACTGACTGCAAGAACTCCACCGCCCCTGTCTTGAAAAGACCAGTTATCCACGGATATAATCCTGCTATCAACAGAAAAAGCCTCCTCAACTCTGCGAGGAAGCTCACTTGTTATGTATGCGTATTCTTCGCCAGGAAGGTCTTCCAACTCTGTTCCGAAGTTACTGTCATAAATCTGCCACCGGAAACGCTCATTCTGTAATATGATATCCACAGCCTGCCGCATTGCTTCCAGGCCGTCATCAGGCCAGCGATCTGTTTGGAGTTCCAGTCAATCAAAAACGTATTCGTGGGCTGTTCCACTACTGATAATTCTACATCCAGGCCTACGCCTTCCGGTAATGTTGCCATAATACCTCCTTACTGTACTTTTGACAGTACAATGTACCGCTGTCCCCGTTGCACACGAAGCATTACCACACGGTCTCCCGCGGCAAGCCCCGGGTTGATAACGACTGTGCCGCCGCTTCCCCCCTGGACCTTGGCTGATCTCGCGACCACGGAATCTGTCAGAATCAGTCCTGCTTCCGGTTTTGGCTCTGCTGTGTTATCCACCAGAATCGAAAGCGGTCCAACTGATACTACCGTGCCGAACGCCAGCTCCGTCGGTTTCATGGCCTGCTGATTCTCCTGCATGATTTGCTGCAGCACTCCTAATAAATCAGACAACTGACATTCCTCCCAACTGACTAAAATCCTTGACTTCAATGCTCATGGTGTGCCCGCCACCATCAAATGTATGCGTGACTTTTTCTGTCAGCATCAGCCGCACCATGGACAGCTCTCTGATTGCTCCGATTTTCACCGGAATGATCATGCCCGCACGCAGTCCCGGGATCCCCATAGCATCTATTGTGATAGTCTGCAGCACACGATTGTAATACTGCAGATACTGTTTGCACATTTCATCAATCTGGGCCTCGTTTAGATTTTCGTCCACCTCATCATAATACTGTAAAAGTCCCCAGGACTTGATCGTATCGGTATCCTCATGCACATAAGCATCTGTCCTACCGGATTCTTTATTTTTTCGCACTAGCTTGATCCGGTTATAGGTATCGCTGTCAATGTCCCGTTTATAGGTGTAATCCGTGACCAGGCTTTTATCCCCGATCATAGTCTGGATATACATATGCTTCGCTTCCCTGAGAGACAATTTTCCACAGTCATCGTAAAAATTATAAATCTTACCTGTCTGTACAATCGTCTGGGACAGAGCATCGAAAATAATATCCATACAGGTTTCATTTTCTTTGTCCAGGTATGGGAAAACATATCCGGAATCTTCTATGTCTCCTACTACAAGACCAAAATCTGCGGCAATACGCTGAATGATCTGCGGCAAGCTCATATTTTGAAACAAATAGCTTGCGCTGGCTTTCAGATAGCGTATCTGATCCCGGGCCGTATAAGATACTTCACCGTCCCGGTTCCGCTCCGCAGTAAATACATAGCCTTTAAACATTTTTATTCCATCTGCCGAAAACTCCACGGAGCTTCCTTCCGCGATTGCAATCCCAGATTCTTCCAGAAGCGTGAACGCAAGAGAAGCCGGTGCATCAAACCGCTGGGTGGACAGCTCAATTTTGGTGACTACTTCCGAATAATCCACAATGGCCGTCTGGGTTGCGCCGCCTGGGGCACTGCTGACTGTCTGAACCGTTAATGATATATTATCGATCATGATCTCACCCCGTTATCTGCAGCTGACTCTCCGCCACCCAGCCGTATGATCCCACATGGACCGGATATGCCGCGCCAGAAACAATCCGTGTCACCGTTGTACTTAAATTGTTTGCTGTGCCGTGCGGCTTGCTTCCGGTACTGTCATAACAGTATTCCCCATTTACAACCACGGACGCTCCTACCCGCAGCACTGGCGTCTCCACCGCTCGGTCAGTACCTGTATCCGCAGAAGCCTGTACGGTTGGAGTATCCTGTGTGGCTGGCTGCGTCACAATGCTGACAGTCTGAGGAGAAAAGTTCCGGTATTCCTTCAGGGTAATGGAATAATAGATATCTCCCGGCTCCCCGCCTTTGTCTTTGGTCTTAAACTCATCAATGGTGCAGCGCATATTGGTATCATACAGGCCGGAGCGGCTGATAATGAGCCGCCCCTTCTGCTTATTTTTCATTGCTTTTTCGATCTGCTTCACATACTCCCCAGGCTTCCTGCTCTGCGTATTGACATACGGTGCGGAACGGTCTCCCGGAAAGAAAGATTCCCATGAAACCTCCTTCAGACCTGGCCGGCGCTGCACTGTAACCTTGCCGACGCCCAAAACATCATACTCTTTATCGTTGCTCGGATATTTGATCTCGATCGTTTCCGGATTCACCGGGATCTTCAACTTTTTGCCAAAGCGCAGATAAATTGCTGTTGTGTTTTCCATAGCCGCCTCCTTATCCGTGAGATACCGCAGTTCCCGCCGCACTCTGTTCGATCAGAAGCGCGCGGAGCTTATCCGCAATATCCTGTGCGGTCAGATTCTTTGCTTCGCTTTTCGGAATTGATACCTCGATATGGGGAGCCAGCGTTTTCAGTTCGATCTGGTTCATATAACGCCGCTCAGCCAGATTCCGGTAAAGTTTCAGATCCTCATCTGACAATTTCACATCGTTATCAATCTTTCCAACACTGCCAACCTTTCCGACATTTCCAATATCACCAAGACCGCCAGCACCATCACCCAAATTCAGATTCCCGAAACTTCCGGCAAGATCCGAAACATTCAGGCTCAGGTTATCCAGTTTAGAACCAAGGCCAGCGCCGTAGCTGCCCCACTGCTTCATGGTCGTCCCAACATCCAGGTTGGCCATACGCTTGATCTGGACCGCATTTTCTCCAAAGGTACTGTCAACCCAGGATGATAAATCATTACGGAAGCCATTTATCGCACCAGAAATATTGGATCCCAGAAGAGCATCGATGGCACTCGCTGCAGTCTGGACCATTCCAAGGATCGTGTCCAAAAGTCCTGAAAACAGATGTGCAATCGCGGCCACAGGATCATTAAACACATTTGCAAAAAATTCTGCGAATGTTGCAATAATATTCCACAGAGATGCAAATACGTTGTAACCAACAGCATAGATAAAGCCGAACACGCCACCGACAACGCCGCCAATTTCCTGCATACCTGCACCATACTGCTGCGCCGCAATCAAGGCACTGGCAAGCAACGCAACTCCGAGAATTATGTACCAGTTTGCCAATGCCCATGATGCAGCCTTAGCCAGGTTTCCTGCGATTGTAGCAGCCGCTTCTGCTATTGATGCAGCTTTCATTACTGCAATTCCCGCTGCAATCGCCAATAATATCGGAATAATGAAATCCATATTATCATGCACCCACAACGCTCCCCGGCCAATCGCCGACAACGCATCGACACCAGCAGACGCAAGCATGGAGAAAAGCTGGATTCCTTCACCAATGATTTCCTGGCCACGGTCCGTATTCAAAAACTCATTCCACTGTGCCGCCATGTTCTGAACACCGTGCTGCACGATGTTCTTTCCCATAGTCATGGCATCGGACAGCGTCATGGGGATAGACTCAAACTTTGCGTTTGTCTGATCAGCCATGTCCAGCATGGCATTTTTAACCACCTGTGCTGTGACCTTGCCATCCTCAGCATATTTCTTTATGGATCCGGATGCCCAGCCCATGCTCTCCTCAATGGCTCTGGCAATTCCCGGTGCGGCTGCCAGAATCGAGTTCAAATCCTGACCGCGAAGTACACCTGCTGCCATTGCCTGTGTAAGCTGCACCATGGCGTTGTTCTGCTCCTGCACCGAAGCGCCGCCGATTTTAAACTGCTTGTTGACCTGTTCGGTAAAGGCAATCAGCTCCTGGTTGGAAGAAAACGCATTTTTCGCATTCAGGCCCATCTTGCTGACGGCATCCGCAGTATCAAAATACGATGACTTGGCACGCAAAGCAGACTGATAGATCAGCTCATTCAGCTGTGCCGTTGTCTGCTGGCCGTCGTTGATCAGATTCATACGGGCATTGACCTGTGCCTGCGCATCAGAAAAACCGAGAAAAGATTTTGCCAAGGCAAGTGCGCCACTTGCTGCCGCAATCTTCTTGATTGTTCCAAGCAGTTTTTTGGCGGCATTGTCTGTTTTCTCGGTTTCTTCTTTGTGCCTTTGCTGATTCTCAACGATCTGCTCCAGAAGTTGGTTCGTCTGCGCAGCCTGATCACCTAAACCGCGGATTGCTCCAATGGTTGCCCCTGCTGATTTTCCCAATGCATGAGTAAGGCTCTTGTCCAGGGCCGTAGTCGTTGCCACAGCTCGATTTCCAAGATCAATGAAGGTATTGAAAGAGGATGAAAACTGATCTGTCAGAAGCAATGTTTCATTAATTACCCCCATTTACACCGCGCCTTCCTTTCTCATCGCATCAAATTCTTTTGATTCTTTTGTTATCAGCGCCGACATCAACAGCCGTTCCCGGAGTGGAAGATTCATAACCTCGTGCGGGAAAATACCGTGGTCGCACAGCATTCTCTGCATCAGCTGCACATCCAGGGTATTTTCCGCAATCAGTTTTTTGCTTCTTCCTCGATATCTTCCAGATCTTCATCATTGTCAACGATGTCATTGAGCTCCCTGATTTTACGCACCAGGAGATTGTACTCCCCCATGGTCAGCATACGGCCTGGAACTTCCAGCGGATCCACAGTCTTATAATAAGCACACAATTCTGCATCCTTAAAATTGGGCTGCACCACACAAGCCCCTACCAGAAGCTTTCCATACAGTTCCGTATCCAGTTCCTGAACCGCACGGCCATTGGAGCGATTTTTCTTCGTAGCCTGCTTCAATAACCGGTTGTTGGTTGCCTGATCGATCACACGGATCACGAACGGAACCGGTTTTCCATTCTCATCTACTGCTCTCTTGGTAATCACAACCTCTTTGGTCTCATCCATGACCGGCGGTAATAAAAATGCTTTAATATCTGCCATAATTTTCATTCTCCTTTCTTACGCTCCCAGCTGTTCCGGATCGTGGAACCAGTTCAGCACCTCAATATTTGTATAGGAAAAGCCAACTTCCATATCCAGTGCACTTGATTCTACATCTAACTTCTGGACAGGTAATTTACTAAGTTTCACATTGTAATACACCACGGTCTGCGTCCCGACTGTAGTGGATGGATCATCATTCTCAATCTGCATAGTAAAGTACGGCAACTTTCCAGTCTTCAGATATTCATCCAGAAGCTTCAAAAAATATGGTGATCCATAATATAAAGTCATAGTTCCGGTAAGCTTCACCCCGGTCGTTTTTGTCTGCACCAGAGTAGTTCCAACTACCTTGAAATCCTCTTCCTGAAATTCTGCATCTGACTGGAATTTTTTCATTCCAAACATCTGATGATTTTCGCCGTTAATCTTAAGAAATCCACTTCCGGATTTACCATTCAACGCATCGCGCTCAAGTAAAAAGCTCATATCCCGCCTCCTTATTCAGTGGTTGCGCTGCTTCTTGTTACCGGAACAGTCATATAAATTTTCTCAATGCTGTCCACCGGCTGGATGTACGCCGTAACTGTAATGGCATCTGTAGCGTTTCCCTCAGCTACAGTAACATCATCCGCAACAAAATTTTTAATGCCATTATTTGCCTGCAGCTCATTGAGATATCCGATGATCCAGCCTTTAAATAAATCGCGTCCGGATTTATTGTTGTTCATACCGCCGCCGATATAATTTTCCGCGCACTCCTTATAAACATCATTACAGTACTGATTCAATACACGCATAACACGGTTTTTGGAAAACTCCTTCTGCTTCGTGGTTGTATATGAAGTCAGCGTGTTGATATCCGTGCAGACCTTCACTTTATCAAATTCCTCAATAAACACGATCTGTCCGGCCTGAATTGCCGCGTTTACCTTCGATGAGGTCAGCTTCGGCTCCGCTTCAATTGCATCTGGGTACCGCGCATAGGTCAGGGACTGGTTGTACTTTGCCCCTGCTTCTGCCCCGCCCAGCCACCAGGTAGCCTGCTGTGCCGTGATTACAGTTCCATCTGACAGCTTTACGCCATTGCCGACAGAGATAACCCATTCACTGTCACAGGTTGCCGCATCGGCCATCACAGCCTGACACTTCCTGCCAACATCATTGGACAGGCGTTTTACGAAAGCCGCATAAGACTGTTTCACGACCGCCTCAGCTCCGTCATAGATCACGATATCAAACCGGTACGGCTCCAAGGCAGTCAGAAACTTTGAATAATCCGCCGTGGCTACGGTAGGATCAACGCCGCCAATTAAAGCTTCGCCTGCTGATGCAGTCAAATCTCCGGTACCGCTAAATTCTACCCAGTCATTTTTTACCAGGTCTGCCACCGTCTTTGCATTCTGCTCATCCACCACGCTGCCATCGATCACCGTAGACACAGAAAAAGTATCTTCCGCATCCGGATCCGCGGAAACTACCATTGTAATGTCATTGCCGCGCACACCGGTATAAAGCGCAGTAGCTGTCAGATTTCCGACCGTAGCCGCTGCCTTCGCGCCTCCGGTTCCAGCCGGACGGTAAAGCAGAATCTTTGCCGGACCGTAAACAGAAGTGCTGCCCTTCATCATTTCGCGTAAAAACAGCGCTTTATCGGATGTGATATCATAGCCGATATACGGTGTCACATCATCACCAGGAATGATTGTCTGAATCACTCCAACCGGTCCCCAGGAAAGCGGTTCCGCGATTGCGACGATTCCCTTATCTCCCACATTCACCGCGGTGCTTGCCTGCGACAGAGTGTTGATATAGGTTCCCGGCTGGATTTTGTTCTGACTTGACCATATTCCTCCTGCCATGTCTTAATTTCCTCCCTTCAGATATTTGTCCAGAAGCTTCTTTGCTCCGGGAATAGAATAAGCCGGCTCCACCAGGATTGCCCTGGCAAAATCCGGCTGATATCCGGCCAACTGTTTACTCTTTAAAAGTTTCTCGGTCGGATACATAACTTCATTCTGTTGCGACATCGCAACGCTTCTTTTAGTCTTTGACTCCGGCATAATTTCCCTCCATTTTCCGCATTTTGGTTTCATCTTCCGGGATGCTCACGCGCTGCCGGATGTGAAACTGATAATGCAGTTCATCATCTTCCTCGTTCCATTGCCGCTCCTCCGTGCGGATCAGCGCTGTATTCCCGTCTGCATCCGTGTAAGGAAACAGTTCCAGCTTCTCATCCAGAAACTCTGCCACCTCGTAAATCTGGACATTCCTGGAAGCAATATTGCGCTGCTGCACAAACACAATATCCAGTCCCAGATCCCTCAGCATCCGGTTGCCAATATGCGGCTCTACCGTGACAGGCGTGGTGAAGAAAATGAAAAAGCAGGGAAACTCTGTCCCCTGCTGGTTTGGACTGGTGTACACCGGGCAATCTGGATACTGGCCTTTCAGCACCCCCGCCAGGCTGTCCAATAAACTCTCAATAGTAAAGGTCACTGAAACGCCTCCTTTACTCTCTTTTCCAGTTCTGACCGGACCACAGAACGATACTTTCCGATACCTTTCTGTTTCATATAAAGCCCTTTCACATATGGCGTTTTGGTTCCGACTACCAGGCCGCCGTCCACGCCGTCCGGTGCCAGTTCCAACCGACCGCCATTTACAATCAGTCCCGGAACAAAATGCTTGTCTACGCGGTGCCCATCATTCACATAGGATGCGTACTGCATCTGGTTGGCCAGCGTTGTCCGAACACTGCCTCCGGAATAAACCGGACTGGTCATACTGTCAATAGACCAGTGCTGCGCCAGATCTCCGCTTCTCATATTCGTGCCGGCAATGGCAGCGCCGCCGTTAGGTGGAGTGCTTTCCGTTGCCACACGCACCGCTTCGATGGTCGCCCCCTCTGCCACCTCCACCATGATTTTCGGTACATTCTGCCCGGCCTTTCGGAGTTCTTCCAGACGTTTCCGCATCTGGCTTCCAAAACTCGACATGCCTGCATCACCTCCCAGATCCGATGAGATTGTCCCGCAACAGCCCAATTTCCTTGTGCTGCAACTGTGTCAGCACTCCGCCAACCGGATCAAAATAGTCCTGTGGGGTTCCGGCAAAATACCGCTCCGGCTTTCCCTGCATACCAAGTCCGCCACCGCGGGTCACTTCCAGTTCATCCCCTGGCTGAATATCCAAAAACAAATCACAGGCCATTTTCTCAGTTGACCGCTCAGCCGCCGCTGTGCCAGTCATGGCCGGGCCATCACGTTTGCTACTATACACGCGGCACGGGATTGGCACTGTGTTGATTTTCTTTCGGACCTGCGAAGATACATTGCCCTGCTGCTCTGTTACTACGCGGTAAATATCAGCTGTATCCGTATACCATTCCGCCAAAATAGGATTATCAAATAACATACATACCTCCCATTCCAACCAGTCTCGCCATCGTGACAAGCTGCTGTCCATACTGTGTTGCGTTCCAGGCACCCCATTTCTCAGTCCCAGAAGTAATAGCACTGTTGTCATAACTGATGGTAGTGTCTCCCATTGTTGCCGACTTGACTGCTCCGGTCTGCTGTGCTCTTGCCGCTGCCTGCGCCGCCGATGCAGACGCCGGAGCGTAGGTCTGCAGGTACAGTGCTGAGAAGTGCGCCGTGTAAAGTCCGGCAGCATAATGCCACATGCTCCCCCATCTGGAGGGGAGCACGCTGTCGTTTGCCTGGGAAATAAACTGGTCCAGAATTTTCTCCGGCACCAGGCTGTTCTTTTCTTCATCCAGAAACTGCGGAAAATCTTCCTGGAACATGGCGGCAGTGTAGCTCCCCGCTTCTCCATCTCCCGGCACATTCGCCGCTGCAGTCTTTGCTGCCATAAAAGCGTCATTCATCTGCCACATTCCGCCACCTCCCTACTTTTCTGCGCTTTTTCTGCTTTTCTTTCCTGCTACGGCATCCTGATTCTGGTTCTCTGAATCTGCTTCCGGTACATCCACCGCAGGCTTCTGTGCATCCGGACGGATATCGACTGCAGCTGCCTTTTCTTCGGCTACTTCATCCGCTGCCTCCAGCTGATTGTCCTTCTTTCCGACAGGGGTAGAAATCATCCCGGACCGGATTGCATCCTGAATCATCCAATGTGCTGCGATATCATCCGGAATCTCCCCGATATAATCTTTCGGAATCCGGTACGGTGCCCGGCCAGGAATCTGAATCAGAAAATTGCGCTTTGAAATAATAAACATCTCTCGTCCTCCTTAAATGCCATCTACATACAGCATGGTATTGTCGTAAAACATCTCGGTTTCAGACAGGTTTGCCGCATATGCGGTATCGAAACAAAAATGTGCTGTATTCGGTCCGGTCATGGCACGGGTCAGTGATGCCAGCTCATCCATAGCCAGGTAACGCTCCTTGTTGCAGTAAACCACCATGCGGTCCTTACTGGATCCACCAGCGCCCTTACACCATTTGCATCCACCGATAAACAGGTCACTGCCATTCTTGGCAGCCACATTGTTGTCCAGAAGGAAGGTCAAAATAGTCTTTTCCGCCTGATCGCTGACCTTGGTAGTTGCCAGGTAGTTGTACTGCTCATACGGCATCAGAATGTGGTTCGGAATCGCATCGTTATCATATTCAGACGCAGCCCACGCGAGAATGATTGCGTTATTAACATCGGCCAGGATCTGATCCGGAGTCTTACTTGCAAAGGTGGTCCCGCTCTCTGTTCCAGTTGACGCCGCATTGGTTACAGTCACATCGGCATTGTTGATAATACCAGTAGTACCAAGGCGCTGGAAACCTGCATAGGTGTTCTCGTCCATGTGCTTATCATAAGTCAGGCGCACGCCATCTCTCACCAGGCTATCCAGATTGCGTCCGGTCATATTGCCACGCTGCATATCTGCCCACATGACACGGGTACCCAGTGCTACCATATGGGTCTTAAAGGTCCCCTTGTCAAAGTTAGCCTGTACCATCGGGATACCGTTTGCGCCGCCGGCATGTGCCAGGTTATCACCGGAGCCACCTGAAACACCGTATCCTACGGACATTGCGGATACGGTCTCAGCCCAGCCACCGCCGACACGCATCGGAATATCCCGGGCATAAGTAAAGCTGGTCAGCGGGGTGCGGAGCATCATATCTCTCTTTTCGAGTTCTGAGGTCAGGAAAGCCTGACCAGAAGCAATGCCTGCCGCATCCATGGCGAATCTTCCAGCATTACCTCCTGTTGCGGCACTCGCTCCCTGCGCGGTATGAGTGCCTAAATCCATTGTACCTACGTTCTTAAAAGCCATTTTGTCTGATCCTCCTTCTCTACACATTAATCATGTTTAAAATGCTCAGCTCTGCAACGCCGTTGGCATCCGCAGGGCCTCTCCACTTAGCATTGGTCAGCTTGACGCTGTTGCTGCTGTCTGCCGCCGCCTCAAAGCCACCCACAACCGCATTTGGATAAGATGATTTATTAAGCTTAACGCGCACATACACATCTCCACCAAATGCCGGAGAGCCGTTCTGACACAGCACATTGATGCGTCCGCGTTTAAATACCGACACAACCTCGCCCGGATTGTACGCTCCGGCACTCTGATCTAAGTAATTGGTCGCCGTCTTCACCTCTCTGGCTGCCACGCCTACAAAATCAGCTGCGGTTGTGCTTTCCCCTACCGGAGTAACAGTGCCACTCGTTCCATACACTACAGCCTGGCCGAAAGCTACTGCAGCATCACCAGCAAGCGGGTGGGAATCCACCACCATATCCGGCTGTCTGGAGTAGCTGCCCGCAAAACCAAACGGCATAGTCTTTCCAATAACCTGTCCTCTCATTATCTCTTACCTCCATTCTCCGCCTTTTTATGCGGGTTCATATTGTCGTAAGCTGCCTGCATGGCTGCTTCATCCATGACCGATTTGCCGTCTACTGTTTTCTTTGCGTTTTTCTGCACTACCTTCATGAGCTTGGAAATATCACTGTCATCGTTTCCAAGGCCCACAGCACCAAACAGCGCATCGGTTACAGCCTTACGCTGTTTCGGGTCCGAAATAGCTGCCACGGTCGGCTTCATTGCCTTCAGGATAGCTGCGGCCATTGCCTGGTCCATAGATGCTTCATTATCTGTGTCCATTTCCTCAGCCGGAACAACTTTTGCTTCTCCCTCAGACTTCTTGCCCTCGGTTCCTTCATCCTTGGCACCTTCCAGTTTCTCGATGGCTTCATCCATTGGATCTTTTTCAGTTCTTCCACCTGATACCTGGCCGTCCAAGGCCGCCAGCAGACGATCCACCTTCTTGTCCAGTGCATCAAAAAACGCTGCGTCCTTTGCAGGAACCGTCCCTGCATTTTCTTTTTTCTCTTCCGCAGTGGTACCTCCGCTGCCTTCTTCCTCATCCAGAGCTGCTGCGGCATCCATGGCCATCTGCTCGATTTCCTCCGGGCTTTTGCCGCTTACGGCCTGACCGAAGAGATTGAAAAATAATCCGTGTTTCTTCATGATCTTCCTTTCCGGCCGCTTCCCGGCCTTTTCTTTGTTAATTGTATCTGAATCTAAAATTGCGGCACGCTTCCCGGCTCTTCCCCGCTCCACTACCGCAATGTGATTCCCTCTTATATTTTTCTGACAATAGTTTCCGTCCGCATTGCGAATGCAATCATATTCATAGCCGCAGGAGATTTCCCGCTTTCCTCTCTGGATCGCATCAATCAGCCCTCGATCCTGCACATGCAGGTCTGCAACAACATAATCCTGCCACTCTCCTGTTCCGCGCCGGACATTCTCCGCATGGCCTTTTAAGTACATGGTCACGGTGTCTGGCGTGAGCAGCTCCGGAGGGTGGTCATCCGTCACCGGCTTACCCTCAAAACTGGCAAGGGCTGTTTCAGAAAACACTTCTTCCGGAGATCTTCGAACCGTGAAAACCCGCTCTGCATCCGCGCCAGTCAATCCAATTTCCCGCCCCAGATACTGCTGGTCTCCAGTCCGAGCAATCGGAACATTTTTGCAAATCAAAAAGCCCTCGCCAGTCTCAATCTGGTTAGGGCTTATCGTGTAACCATAATATGCAAGCATTTATCCTTTCCTTTCCGAAATTTTTCCACAGCATGAGCACCGAAGTACATAGCCACCACACTGGCCAGAAGCACGGCTCCAGTGTTTACGGTATCGATGTTTACAATACCGCTGCTTAAACCAAGTCAGAACATTCATAGGCGCCTCCTTCCTGTTGCGATGTCGCAACACTAAAAATGGGTATAAAAATACCACCAATCATTGCGACTGGTGGTATTATCCCTGACTGTAAGGACATTTTGAACAAATCACTCTCGCCTGTTCAATATCCTCAATCTCTTCTAATTCTTTTGTTGATGACACTTTAAAAAAACGGTTCAGACACATCATTGAATCATAACATAAATCTGCACATATCACTTTCTCGTATGCCGGACAATAATGATCCGCTTCATAATCCAAATCATAAGCCATTTTTTCGTATCACCTCCAAAATCTTCTCTGTGCTCTCATCAAAATCTGTCTTATTCCAAGCAGTTTTGTAAATCCAATCGTCACCACTTTTTGTGATCACGCACACGCCAGAAGAACTATAAAACACCTGACGTTTCCCGCCCCACTGTGAAAACATACAATGAGCGTTATTCATATAACCGCGAATATCATCATCCGTAATCTGGCGTTCCATCATTCTGTGCATAATATGATACGGATCGCGCTTTCCTTCCGGCAAAATAAATGCCTGTTTCTTTTGTGGCGGCAACGGATCTCCTATATTATGCATCCCGAGCTTTTTGAGATCACGCCCAACATTGTAATATTTCTTGTTACTGGATGGATATTTCTCTAAATACTCTTTAAGCCCTTTTGTATATTCCCACTTCTCAGGATCATTATACTTCAGATCCCGGAACTTGGCAAAGTCTTTCGGAATATCTTTTCCCAATACAGCCCGGTATTCCTTGTGCTGCTTCATATCCCGGTACAGTTGATGCCGGTTCCGCTGCTTCTCCCGGTAGGCTTCGACCTGTTTTTTGGTTCGAGGGTCCCGGCTGATCGGATTCTTTTCGATACTGGAAAAGTCCTTATCCTTCTGGATCCGCTCCGCACTCTTGCCAATCGTGGTGTACCTTACCAGGGCGTGCAGACAGTTCGGATGGATGTTCAGATATGTATTGGTCAGATCGTTGCTTCCAGCCGGATCGATCTTTCCAAATGCCACCGTCAAAGGCGGATAATCCGGATTAGTGCCGCTCTTGGAGTATACACGTCCTTCCAATGGAGCGCAAACCGGACAGGTGCTCCCGATTTTTACGATCTGCCACAGATCATAGTCATCAGCGGTAAGCAGTGCCGCCACCTGTGCCTGGCGGGCGGTGGTACGAACAGCCATATTTCCATAATCCTGCATGGACCATTTTCGACCGCGCTTATCCACGAACACGGGAATGCCTTGGTTCTCCATTTCCTGGACAAAGGCTTTGCTTCCCGTAATCCACGGTTTGCCCTCTGCTTCTTTTTTCAGCACCGCCTGTAATGCCTCTTTCCGAAATGGATCATTTTCCAGGCGGGCAATAGTAAACACCTTCTGAGCGCTCTCATAGGCGCCGGCGGCAGCTTCTCCAATCTCACCCAGCAGATTGTTGGATAACTGTTCTGCAATGGATAGCTGAGCCGCTGACAAGCTCCCTCCGGTAATGCTCCTGGCATTTGTGTAACCTGCCGCATCTTTTTCTGAATGATAGAAGATCTTTTCAATCATCTTCGGCACATAATTCCAGGATTCGTCTACCAGCTCTTGCAGAATCTTCTGAATCCGTTCCAAGGCTGCCACCTCAGCATAATCCACATAACCAGATGCACGCTTGCGCTTGATTTCGTTGATGATGTCCCGCTCTGCTCTCAGAAACAGCAGCCGCATGTAACTGGTAACATCCGCATGATCAGGCGGCCTGATCAACGTTGGCATGGATCATCACTCCTCTTCATCTTCTGAGCCTGCCTGAAACTGCGACGGCATCAGAAGCCCGGCCATAGGGTCCTGCATGGTCTTTGCGTCGCTGTAGGTTTTTCCTTTTCCCGCCTCGATGCTCTCATCCGTAATGTGACTGTAAAGCCCGGTTTCATCTGCCATGCTGCGGAGTTCTTTCAGTGCTGTGGCTGCATCAATCAGGTCATTCTGGTAAGCGGCCAGAATTGCGTTGGTCTTCCGCTCTCCCATCTCTGCCGTTTTTTCTGCGTCCGGTGTCTGCATCAACGGGAAGTCGATATCCAGATCATCCGGAATCTCGCCCCAGGCTGACAACGCCATAATCGGAAGCAGGCGTTCGATGATGGGTCTCAGTTCTGTCTCCCGCAGGCCATCAATGTAGTCGTAATAGTTATTCAGGTCGCTCTCTCCGGTGGCGTTCATGCCAGCAGGCGACCGTCCAAACAGCTTCGTCACTGGTGTGCGCGCAGCTCCGGCCACATCCATCATCATGCGGTCATACACATCCGGGAGTCCCGTAAAGGTGTACTGCGTGTTGTGCATCGCATCTCCTTTGTTGATGATGCGGGTGCCGAAATTACTCTCCATCATAGACTGCGCCTGCATAAGCCGCCAGAAATTCTGCTGTGCTTTCGTGTTCGCTGACCCTAACAGCTGATCCAGTCCATCCGATTCCAGATAATTGATATTTGCCCGGAAAGTCAGCGCCGCAATGTTGGCAGAAACATTATCCCGCTTCACAACCTCGCTATAGACCGCCTCAATCTCTGACTCTCCCCAGTACTGTTCCACAATCTGCTCCATCCAGGGAAGTTCCCTGCCAGTGAAGCGAATCACGCGGCTGTGATGCACACGGACGGCAGTGCTTCCAGTTTCCTCGTCCCGGATTGTGTAATACTCTGGCAGGCCATAATCCGGATCTTCCGGATCTGATACCATGCTCCCCTCCGGGAAAATACCAGACCACCGATCCAGTATCTGCATTCCAAGGAAGCTATCCGGCATTACTGTATTCAGATCCAGCGACTGACTCATGTCATTGTGTCCCTTGATCAGAACAATGCCTGCTGCCCCACCGTATAGTCTTCCCCAGTACATTCCCAGAAGCAGTTTCTTTCTGATCTGCGTTTTCTGCTCCAGACGCGTCATACGGTCAATGCAGTCAGGTCCAACCGCTGACTTGATCGTGTACCACTTCCGCATAATGTCATTCGGGATCGTGGCTATGATGTTCTGTATAATCCAGTTCTCCCGGTACAGGCTGGTGAGCAGCTGATAATTCTGCGTCATGCGGGTCATCGGATATTCCGTTGCCTGCAGAAGGTCCATTGTCCCGAAGCCTGTCCGGGCAGCAGGATTAGAAAAAGCGTCCATCGCAGTGACGGACGCCTGATTGTCTGCCCGCGATTTTCGGGCGTTTCTTCGTTTTGACATTTTTTTTTCTCCTTGTTGCGATATCGCAATTATTTTCCGATTCGCCACTTCGGCAGCTTCGTGTAACAGTAATACCGGAGTGCATCCGGTCCGTGATCCTTCTGTTTCACCGGCTTTTCCTCACCGCGCTCCGCCGCCTTATCGTCCCAGACATAGGACTGCATCTCCCCGGTCAAGCCCTTACACTTCCGATTGATGCGGATCATCCGTCTGGCAAGCAAGGAACCTACCACACGGATACCATCCAGAACTTCATTGTCAGCCGTGGTAACATAAAAGCCACGGGTTCTCAGCTCTGTAATAAAAGACGCAGCTGACGGGTCAATCACAATCTCACACCAGTCCTGATCTTCTGGCCCCATGAATGTCTCCATATCATCCGCATACTGCGCATCCGTCTTTTGCGGGTTTCCAGTTCTCTGCGCTTCTTCTGATCGGCTGTCCCACCGGTATTCCCGGTCAATCCAGAGCGTTTCCCCGTCATCCCACACCTCCAGGAACACGCATGGGTTTGTAGTGCCGTAGTCCACCGTGATACTCTTACTGGCTATATTTTTCAGTGCCGGTGGGCGCTCCTCATCACTATACAAATTGGCATTGGTGAACATCGTATAGATCAGACCCTCTGCCACCGCCCACAGGCCCTTGATGTACCGCAGGTAGAAAACACCTGCATACATACTGCGATACCGTTCTTTTATCTTTTCCGACAAGCTCAGGTTGTCTTCCATCGTGAAATGCAGATACAAGAGACGCTTTTTCTTGCGCTTGTCGATCCAGTTAACCTTAAACCAGTGGGTGGGGCCAGCTGGATTGCAGTTAAACCACCAGGTCGATCCCTCAACAGAACAGCGGGCCGTTGCCTGGTTAACGAAACTCTCCGGCATCAGCGCAACCTCATCAAAAAAGGCGCCTGCTGCCGTAATACCCTGTACCAGGTCTTGGGAGCCTTCGTCCTTGCCGCCAAAGATGAAAAAATAATTTGTTTTTCCATTCCGGCTGACTTCCAGCATGTTCGGGAAATCTCCGGAAACATGATATTCCCAGTGATACCCGCGGCTGGTAAGCATCAGCTTTAGGTTCTGCAGTACATTACGTTTAAAAGAGCTGATTGTCTTGCCTGCCATGATAAAATTCTGGCCGTCATACCGTGCCATTGCCCACATGACAAAAGACAGGCTCATGCTTACCGTTTTTCCTGATCGGATTGCACCATCGGCAATGATGCCCGCTGCATCCTTCACCGGGCTGCTGTCCGCCCACCAGGTAAAGATCTTCCGCTGCTTTCTCGAAAATGGCTGAAACTTAAATATCGGCCGTTTCTTCTTCATCATCGCCATCCTCTCCTTTCAGTTCTTCCGGAGTCCAGTCATCAGCTGCGGATTCATTCAATGCATCCAGGAAGCCATCATCCTCCGGCTCTTCCTCCACGTCGGCTCCCATCTTCGCCCTGGCCACTGCCATGCGGAGCTGCTGTTCTTCCAGATCGGTATCAGACTTGGACGTCTGCCCCAGGACATCCTTAATGGCCATGTATGCTTTCACGTCTCCAAGCAAAGCCTGCTTGATCATGGCCATGTTGACCGCCGCTTCCAGAGTGGAATCCACACCCAGGGCCTGCAGAAGCGGTGTCCATTCCGGACTATCTATTTCGGCAGTGAGGAGAGCATTGAGCGTCTTCCGGAAGTCCGCCTTTCTGCGCCTAGCTGCACCGGATGCTTTGCCGCCTGCTCGTCCTCTTCTCGCCGCTTCCTCGCCGCTTCGGAATTGTGTAAGCTCACCTTTCTTTAAGTTTTCATTGTTGGCCACTCACCTCACCTTCCAATCTATCTGTTTTTGGGTATAAGAAAAGAGCCACACGGGGTGGCCCTTCTAAATCATGCTTTTTACAATTTCTGTCTCGCGCTCAGAAAGCGCAAATTTCTCTGCTGCTGCCTTCTCTGCTGCTGCCTTCTCTGCTGCTTTCCGCTCTGACAGCAAAAGGCCAGATCCAAAAATTTCTTTTTTCCGTGGTTTCTGCGCATCCAGGCGAGAAATTCTCACGCATTCACCTTTTTTCACGCTAAAACCAATACCATACTTTGCATACCTTTGCATCATTGCCGCCGTAACGACATGGTCCGGATATTCATATTTCGGCAGCGTTTTCTTATCCTTCTGAATAATCTCCTTCATCTTTTCATTTACTATCTGTGTTAAGTCTGGGGCTGTCTGCGCTATCGTTTCCTCATCGCAATTTGTAACGAATGAGGTGCGCACTACCGCCCCATTCTCATATGTGATGCTGCAGTCGCAGATAATGTGGTTCATTTTATCCCAGACGTTCTTTCCCGAAAACGCCGTTAAGCTTGGCGCAAACAAGAAAAACTTTATGCCCCGTTCTATGTAAAATTCACATATCTTCGATAAAATCGAAAATGGCGGATTGTCCAAAACCAGACAGTCATCAGGATATTCTTCTTTCTGATAGTCCCCCCCTGGCCAGAACGGTCGCAGGATTTTTGATGGGTCTGTTTTATATTTTTCACACACCCACCCCTTAATTACTTCATAAATTTCCGGTGGCGTATAGCAATCATCCGTTGTTTTCTTGGGTTTGAATTTTTCAACAAACTCATCATAACTTTCACCTTTTATAGCTTTGCCCTCCTTCCGAAATTGACATAAGAAAAGCACCCATCTCACGACAGGTGCTCCCTGAACAGCGTTTCCACCGTCCAACTGGTTTATAATTCTTTCTCGGCAAATAGCGAAGGCAGGATTTGAACCTGCGACCTTCGGGGTATGAACCCGACGAGCTTGCCAGACTGCTCTACCTCGCGATATTGTGCGCAGTCGGGGAACTGCGCTGCAGCTGTTTGCAATCGGTAGCTGCGAACCAAATCCCCCGCCAGGCTGTAACACCCGGCTGGGGTGGGGGGGATACCTCAGGAGAAGGTAAATGTGTTAATCAAACAGCGATCCGAGCCGCCAGCTGTCTGCCTTTGGCTCAGGATACACTATAACACTTTGATTTGGGACATGTGGGACATTCAGGACAAACCTTTATGCCGCATCCATAAATCTCTGATATTCTTTCTTTACGCTCTCTGCGGTTGCCTGGCGTCCCATCCGCACAGCAACATCATTCCACGGCAGCTCCTCAAAAATGCGGTACCGGATAATCCGCTGCATCCGCATCGAGATGGTATTCAACCACGCTTCCACGTCGTGCTTGATTCTCTCCGCATTCCGGAGTCGCTCCCGCAGAATCTCTTCCAGGCGGTCCTCTTCACCCGGATCCATGACAATCGCATATGCCAGACCGTCCAGGTGATACGTCTGCATCGTATACGGAAAATCATGCGAGGATCCTTTCACTGCATCCAGCTCGCGCCGCTTCTTGGCCTTCTGGAGCTTCTGCAACGCCTCCTTAGTCTCCTTGACTTGGGCGCAGGCATCTATGTAATCACTCAAAATCCGTTTATCCAACGGCATCACCTCCTCACTGCCATGCTGTTTGTAACAATCCACCAGGTCATTGATTATACTTAAAACCAATCCGCCCCAAACTCCCGTGTATGCCGCTGCGCTTACAACTCCGCCACCTTTTATCAGCGTTAAAGGGCCAACTATCAGCCAAAACATTAATACAAACCGCATTATCGCACTATCGTATTTACCGCGCATCGCCATTTACCACCACCTTAAAATAAATAACATACCTACCGCAAATCCTATACCCAAACTCATGCCGATAACAGTTAATGCAGTTGCATACTGCAAAGTTCTTGCAATCCAACTCATCCACTTTCTCATCCTTATCTCACCTCCATCCTGATCCCGGCCTTATCGGTATCCGGCTCAGATCCAGACCGCTGCATAAAAACATCTGCCGCGTCCGTTCCCACTCATCTGACCACTCATCACATTTGGACCACAGCTTGACTGCCTTTTTCTCCGGCTCAACCACCTCAAACGTATACTCGCCGTAGAGCTTGTTGCAGCTGCTGGCATACGTCCGGACGGTCCCGGCCGTGCACTTAAGCATGGCAGCCGCAGCTGCTGCAGTGTACTCGCCAAGCAATTCCTTATCCCGGTAAACCTTATACTTTTTGATTGCTCCCACTACCACCGCCTCCCCTTATCATCGACCACGGTCACCTTGCCCAGGATCCGCACATGGCAGATCACGCTCATCAGCTTCATAGCCCGCCGGAAGTTAATTACTTCCTCAGGCGGCTTGTCTGCCTTTCGGATAGCCCGGCCTGCGGTCGGATCCGGATAGCCCTCATTGTTTTTGTACATCGGCCCCTCCTAATTTCAATTTGCATCATTTGACACCTGCTTCTCATAGAATGCACAGCCAGACACATGGTGATGGATCCAGCCTGATCCGCATGTCCTCCGTTCTTTCCACGGTTCAAGATATACGAGGTTTCCGCCCATGCCACAGATGCCATATCTTACGCCATGCTTTAGCCCATCTTGCGGCTTACATCTTGGGCACTCCGTGCAATCCAAAAATTCTCTATTTCCGATAAATAACGACATTGCTCACTCCTCCTGGTACGGTTCCGGCAATGGCATCCAGGCAATTACCTCTGTATTTTCATTCTGGCGCAATACATCCGGATAAGGAGTCTGAACCATCCAGCAATCCGACATAATAGCCCCTGTCCACATAAAATATCCATTGCCTTCAGCATCATAATCACGAACCACCGAACACACCAACACCCGTCTTCCATCTTCCGGCAGCCGCTCCGTAACTGGAATCCACTGCACTGCATTCTTTTTCAGCTGCAGCACCTCTGCCGGCTCCAGGCCCGTGTCCTCATACTCTGCCAGCCTCGCTACCAGCTCATCCTTCTTGCTGGCGGACCAGTAACCGGTTTTGATTCCATTTATCCGCTTCTGAGTTAATCGCTTCATCCTTTTTCCCCTTTCTGTAGTTCCTTCAGCTTTTCGATCATGGCTGACCGGTTCGCCTGACAATCCCGGAAGAACTTTCCCGGCTCCAAGATATACTGCTCATTTGCTCCGTAGCCCTCTGTATAACGAACTCCAATGCCAGACACATAATCTGGCTGCATGTAGTGATATGTCCGAATCACAAAGCTTGTCCCATCGGGCAAATCATACCGATAATACCGTTCTCCAGTCTCCTGAGTCTCGATCCACAACGGCCAGGACTCATAATCGTCTACGAAAGCAGCTCTCTGATCGTTGTTTCGCATGACCGGCAGCTCCGGCTGCTCAACCGGTTCTGGCTTCTGATCAGCTGCATCCTGTTCCTGCAGTAACATCTCATATGCCCGGAGCATCATGCAATGCTTGGTATACGCCTGCGGCACATTCCGTTTCCAGCCATCCCCCATCTGCTCCAGCTGGCTTTTCTGGTCAAAAATCATCCCGGCCAGTAATTCCCGATCATACTCCGGTGGCTCTGATACCTCTTCCTGATCGGCATCACCCTCAAACACTTCCCGCCGGTTTGAAGCGTAGCATTCCAGTCTACAGTCTCCATGTTTCGGACATTCCCAGCAGCAACAATGCGTGCAATCCTCGCCGGTTCCTGGGATAGTCTTATCCTCATCTGCCATGCTGCAATCATACAACGGATTATGCAGGCACTTCCCGGAGTGCTGCTTTTCGGCAGCGGATTCCGATGGTAGAGCAGCGGTCTCCAAAACCATCGATGATGTTTCCTGTTGCGATGTCGCAACAACCTCCGGCTGCTCATCTGGTTCTCCCAGCTCCTCCCCGCCCATCATCTCCTCCAGCGTCATCGTGGTCTGGATCGTAGCGGGCTGAGCCACCGCTGGCGCCGCCGGTGCTTCCGGCATGATTTCCGGAAAGTCTGTTTCCAGATCCATCTGTCCCTCCAGTTCAAAGTACGGGATTTCCTTCGGCTGCCGCATGGCCCGAATCTCCTGGACCTTCATTTCCGGAGTCACCTGTTCCAGCTGCTCATCCGTAAGGGATAACATCTCCTGCAGCTTCGACTTCTCAAAGTCCTTGTATTTCTGATCCACAATTGGGCTGTTACCGTCCAGGGAGAACCGGTCATTCATGCTCATATACCGGCTGGCTGTAGATTTGCTGATGCCATACTCCGCCTGGGCAAAATCCCAGATGCTCTCATGGCCTTCCTCGCGGTATAACTCGCCGTCCCTGATAAGTTTGAGATA